>PVBE010383181.1_pt1 | contig 56088 bp, 52 predicted proteins | sample 1631181 | NCBI WGS metagenome assembly PVBE01 (sample SAMN08397723, study PRJNA350692) | Marine metagenome, whole genome shotgun sequencing project. | isolation source: water | place: Pacific Ocean | collected 2012-04
CATCGGGCGCATTGGGCGTGTCGGGCGGCGTGGCGGCCAACAGTCCGGCCTTGAGAGGCGTCGACTCCGTCGCACTCTCGCCGCCGCCCTTGCCGCCGCCGCCCTTGCCGCCACCGCCCTTGGCGCTGGCGCCCTTGTCGGACTTGCCGCCCGACTTGCCACCCTTGTCGGACTTGCCGCCCTTGTCAGAGCCCGGCAGATCGACCCCAGCGGCCTTCAGCACGTCGTCGACCCCCGGGACCTCGCCCTTCGCCAGGTCGTCGACGATTCCGCCGGCGCCACCTGCGGCCTCCGCGGCCTCGCCGAGCAGCTTGTCCACGTCGTCTGCGTCGACGCCCGGGATGTCGTCGGCGAGGTCCTTCAGCTTGTCCACGCCCTCTCCGAGCGCGTCCGCGACCTCATCGACGCCGGGGATCGCCGCGAAGGGGTTGTTCTCGCTGGCCGCCTGGATGACCTGCTGAGTGGCGGCGTCCTGGAGCTTCTGCAACGCCTCCATCGGGTCGGTACCCGAGGCCACCGAGCTGAGACCCTCCAAGCCGGACTCACCCAGGGAACTCCCGAGGCTCGAGAGACTGCTCCCGAGGTCCGTGCCCGCAGTCGTCGAGCCCGAGGCCGTCGGCGACGAAGCACCGCCGCCACCCCCGCCGCCACCACCTGCCGAGGAAGCGCCGCCACCGCCGCCGCCGCCGCCACCGCCGCTCGATGAGGACGAAGAGGACGAGGAGCCCCCGCTGCTCGGGGGGTGCTTGTGCGTGGGAGTCGGGAGCGGAGTGGCCATGCCGAACCATAGCCCCACCGAGAGGATAGTTCCCGCAATCCGAAGTCCCGAACCTCGTCCACCGTCTCGTTGCGGGAACTACGGCACGCGAAGCGGGCCGCCGGGGGGGGGGGGCGCCGAAAGCGCGGGGGGCGGGGCCCCCCCAGAGGAGGAAACGCGTGCCCCCAGCGCCGCGAAGCGGCGGGCGCCCAGCGCCATCGGGAGTCGCGTTGCGACTTCCGATCGGGGGTACTAGTCGAACGCCTTCTCTGCCTCGACGACGCTCCAGGCCTGGGGCTCGAAGCGATAGGTGGCGTAGCTCGTGTCCTCTGCCGCCTGCTCCGAGTTCGGGGCCGAGGTCTTGTAGGTCATCGGCGTGTCGTAGGTCTTCAGCAGCGTCGTCGCGAACGTCGAGCCGTCCCCGCTGACCACCACGACCTGGAACTGCTCCGGGTGGATGTGGGCCTTGATCGCGGCGTTGACCTGCTCGACCGTGAGCTCGCGGAGCCTCTCGCCAAGGTCGTCGAGGATGTTGGGGACACCAAGGGCAGCAGCCTCCACCGCGTAGCCGAGCCGGCGTCCGGGATCCCGGGCCCAGAGCTTCTTGCGCTTCATCAGGTGGGTGCGCGTGGCCTCGAACTCATCCTGCTCGAGGCCCTCTTCGACGAGGTTCTCCGTCATCTTGAGGGCCATCTTGAGGGCGAAGGGCGCGTCATCCGGGTCCGTCGGACGGACCCAGACCGAGAACTGCGGCTGGGCGCGCAGGGTCCCCAGGAGCTGCTCCGGTTCCCTGATGCTCACCTGACGGTAGTGCTCGATGTAGGCGTAGTCGCCGAAGTTCAGCCCGCGATCGCTCCGCATCTCGCGGTAGAGCCGCCCGTAGCTCTCCCGGTGAGCGCCAAAGGCCGTCATCGCTACCAGCAGGGCGGGGTAGTCCGGGTGGGAGCGGGTGACCTCGAGCGGATGACCGAAGTGCGCGCCCGTGGCGTCGGTCCCCCTCTCGATGACGATGAGCTGACGCGCGCTGAAGGCCTTGCGATCAGCTGGCGTCGGGGTCTCGAGCTCGCCTGAGGGCAGGACGCTCAGCGCGTCCACGAGGTCCGCCACCAGCGGGTCGTCGACCGCGCCGGCGAGCCCGAAGGTCAGGCCGGCCTGGTCATAGGCGCCGTGGTGGAAGGTCTTCACGTCCTCCAGCGAGATGTTGTCGAGCCCCGAGGGGAGCCCCTGGACCGGGTGCGAGTATGGATGTCCCTCGTTCAGCACGTGATCGAACACGGCATCGCCAAGCTCCTCGTCGGACTCGAGGATGCCGATCGTGATCTGCGCCCTGGCCTCGTCGAGGGCCCGGTAGAAGGCGGACTCGTCCATGCCGGGAGCGGTGATGGTCTGGGTGAACAGGGGCAGGAAGGCCGGCATGTCCTCGCGCAGGGCCTTGCCCCGAAAGGTCACGAGGTCCTTGTCGATGACGACCTCGATCTCGGCGCCGAGCGCGAAGAGCTGCGTCTGGACCTCGTCCGGCATCAAGGCCCCGGCGCCGCCAGTCCGCATGACCTCGGTCGTGACCCAGGCGAGTCCTTGCTTGTCCGCCGGGTCATGGGCGCTGCCCGCCCGGAAGGTGGCGTTGAGGTAGACGATCTGGGAGCCCTGGACGGGCAGCACGATGGGCTGCAGCGCCGGGGTCTCGACGGCCTCGAGCGCCGCGGGCTCGGGTTCGACCTTGGGGCAGCCCACTCCGATGAGGATGGCGAGGAGCATCACTCCTCCTCTGCGACGGCGCTGAGCGTCGCGACGGTGAGGTGTTCGGCGACGAAGTACTCCCCGACGACGCGACTCACGTCCTCTGGAGTCACGTTGGCGAAGTTGCGGTAGAAGGCCTCGACCGCGGAGGCGTCGCGGCCCCCGTAGGTGAAGGTGCCGATGGTGTTGCCGACCGCCTCTGGCGTGTCCTGGGACAGGCGGAAGCGCGCCAGCGCCGAGTCCCGCAAGAGCTCCAGGGTCGCCGGGTCGACACCCTCTGCGAGGTCCACGACCGCAGCGTGGATGGCCTCTTCGACCAGCGCGAGGTCGTCCGGGTGCTTCACGTCGGCCGTGAGCTTGAACTGGTGCATGTCGGTGAACTCGTCGACCTCGGAGCCGACGGAATAGACCAGCGCCCGCTCGACGACGAGGTCCTGGTGCAGCGCGCCGACCTCGGACGACAGCAGCTCCTCGACCACCGCCAGGACCGCGGCGTCTGGATCCCTGGGGTCGAAGCCGGGGATGCGCCAGCCCATGCGGATCTTCGGGTTCACCGGACCCTTGTCCCACTCCACGTGGACCCGTCGCGTGCTGGTCTGCTCGGGCTCCTGGACCGTGTCCGGGAAGCTGACGCCTGGCTCCCAGACGCCGAGGGTCAGGTTCAGCTGGGTGAGCACCGCCTGCGGGTCGAAGTCTCCGACCACCACGATGCGCGCCCGCTCCGGCCGGTACCAGGTCTCGTACCAGGCGCTGATCTCGTCGTAGCGGTCGTCGAAGGAGTCGATGTCCTCGACCGTGCCCATCGGCGCGTGCCCATAGGGGTGAGTCGTGTAGGCGAGTGAGTCGAAGGCCTCTAAGAGAGCCCGGTCGCTGTTGGCGCGGTTGCGGTTGTTCGCGCCCCTGACGGCCCCCTCGGTCTGCTCGAGATCCGCGTCGTCGTAGGCCATGTACATGAGGCGGTTGGCTTCGATCATGATGATCGAGGGCAGGTGCTCGGCCGGGACGACCAGGCTGTAGACGGTCTGATCCTCCCAGGCCAACGCCGTGTCCGTCGACCCGGTGAGCAGGACCTGGGCTTCCCGCTCGTCCCGGTCCAGGCTGCGGCTTCCGGCGCTGGCCAGGTACATGTGGAGGTGGCTCAGCCCGCGACTGTCCGCGGTCTCGTTGCGGGTCCCGACGTCCATCCAGACCTGCCACGACACGACACCAGGGGTGTCCATGGGCGCGAGGTAGACCGTCAGTCCGTTGTCGAGCTGTTCGGTCTGGACGTCGACCGGCAGCACCCCAGCCGCGGCCATCGTGGACAATGCGAGGAACATGGGCGTCTCCGAAGAGAGGCTTTTAGCCCGCTGCGACTCTTGGTGTACCCAAAGGGTCGTCAGAGCGCCCTGGCGGTACTGCGGCGATCACGTAGGTGGGCCGGATGATCGCGCCGAAACGGGCCCGCCGGGGTAGACGGCCCGACGAAGGCGTGTCTGGACACTTCGAGGCGGGGCAACGCCGCCCGGCGGTGTCCGGGGCAAGCGAGGGACGGTCAACCGGAGTGATCGCCGCAGTAACGTCCGACGATGCGCGGCCGCCTCCCCATCATCGCCACCGGAGCCTGGCTGCTGGCGCTGGCGGTGCGTCTCTGGGACCTCGACGCGACGATGATGCTGGCGGACTCGGTCGGGCCCTACCTGTCGGCCTCTGCCAACGCGCTGAACCCACACGCACACGCTCCACCCTATGGCTGGGGCCTGCATCCTCCCTTTGCCCTGGCGCTCCTGGCCCCGAACCTCCGCATGGCGGTCGCGGTGATGATGGGCTTCCATGCCCTGGCCGCCCCGCTGGCCACCCTCTGCGCGGCCCGGGTCGGCGACTGGCGGCACGGCCTGGTCGCCGGGGCGATCGTCGCCCTGGAACCGGGCCTCCTGGACACCGCGCTTTCCGGCGCGGAGGGCTACCTGGCGCCGGTCTGGCTGGGGCTCGTGATGCTGCTGGTGCTCACCGGCCGGGGCGCGGCAGCGGGGGCGCCTGCCGCGTGGGCCATGGCCGTGATGAACCACCCGCTGTCCCTCTGCGCCGCGCCGCTGCTCGGCCTGATGCCCCGCACCCGCAGGAGCCTGGTGGGTCTGGCGATCGGGGCCGGGCTCCTGCTCTCGAGGGGGTGGTTCGAGGGTGGCCCCAACGTGGAGGGGGTTGGCATCGATCAGGCAGCTCTCGCCTGGCTGATCGAAGGTCCGTGGAGCGCCGGCGTGCTCATCCTGGCGCTGCTGACGGCGGCATGGAGGCGTCGGTCACTGGCCCTGGTCGTCGGGCTGTCGGTGGTCCTCCTCATCGGGGCAGGCGCGCTCCTGGGCTACCTGCGCGACCACCACCTGCGGCTCTTCGTCGTCCCCCTCGCGGCCTGCCTCGGCGCCGTGCCCGGCTGGTGGGTGATGGCGGGGCTGCTGGCCTTGCGTCCTCCGATGGGGCGCAGCCCGGAGCCAGGAAAGCCGCATCGTCCGGGCACCCTGGGCCTGACGACCGAGATCGCGGCGTCGACGACCGAGCCGGTGATGTTCGACGGCGCCTGGCTCTCCGGACCCAAGGCCGCCGAGGCCAGCGCCGTGAACCTCGATCGCAGCATGCGCGGACTGGAGCCGGATCCCGCGACCGTGCTCCTCATCGTGAGCTTCGAGCGCGGCCAGGGTCCGCCCGGGGTGTCACCCGGCGCGCGCCACGCCCTGCTGCCGCCTGACGACGCCTTCTGCGCCGGACGCACAGGCGGCGCAGAGGACGCCATGCACCTCTTCCCCGAGGGCACGACCCACGGCGAGGTCGTCGCCTGGCGCGACAGCTGCGAGCCGGATCAGGAGACCGAACCGACGAGGTGATCCTTGCCCTCGCCGTCGAAGAGGCGGAAGCCGATGCCGTCGTCGACGGAGCCGCTCTCGAAGAAGACGGTCGAGGGCAGGAAGACCGGACGGCGGAAGGCGACCTCGAGCTCGATCGGCCCACCGGGGAGGTCGTCCTGGAGCTCGGCGAAGCACCGCGCGAGGCTCCACATGCCGTGCACGATGTGGCGCCGGAAGCCAAAGAGCTTCGCGGTCAGCGGGTAGAGGTGGATGGGGTTTCGATCTCCAGCGACCCGCCCGTAGCGCCGGCCCATGTCCTCCGGAACGCGCCACGCCGCAGACCGGGCCACCTCGATTCGTGGCTGGACCGCGCGCTCGCGCTTCTTGCCGTCGCCCTTGACGGCCCGGCTCAGGACCGTGGTCCTGGCGCTCCAGACCTTCTCGACGCCGCTCCGTGCCTCTGTGACGAGGTCGAACTCCACTCCGGTGCGCGCGCTCCGGTGGCCCTCGACCCAGGCGCGGAGATCCAGGGCTTCGCTCGCGGCGATGGGGCGCAGTTGCCTGATGCCATTGCTGACGTGCACGATGCCCATGGGCGACAGGGGGAACTCGGCGTGGCCGAGGATCGCCATGTGCATCGGCCCGGCGATGACCTGCGGAAGGGGTAGCGGGAGCCACGGAGTCTCGGGGAAGCCGCAGATCCGCTGGTAGGTGGCCAGGTCCTCTGCCACCACCCCCCGCAGGGAGGCCTCGATCCTGGGGATCGAGGGCTTCAGCCCGCGGCTGCGCTTCAGCGCCAGCGACACCATCGAGATCGAGGGCGCCTCGTCGAACTCCATCAGGGCCACAGCACCTCCTCGGCCCAGGCGCGGGGCCAGGCGCTGCCTCGGTTTCCGGGGATCTCCCGACCCTCCGAGTCCGTCACGAAGTTGCCGATGTCTCCATAGGCACGCTCCGTGTTCAGCCGCCCGCTGCGGGCGCGCATGGGCTCCTGCTCGTCGCCGCGGACGATGGTCACGACCTCGTGCGGACCGGGCCGCAGATCGACCAGCGGGCCCTTCTGCTTCGGGTCGAGGAGCTGCTGTTCGTTTCCGATGGGGTCGGCGACGGTCTTGGCCTTCAGCGTCCACAACAAGAGCGCCGTCGGGTCCCGACCGGGGTGGGCCCTGGCCAGGAGATCCTGGTAGCCGAAGAACTGCTTGCCGACGTCGTTCTGGTTCACCGGACCGGCCATGACGCAGGTACCAGCCAGCAGGTCGCAGTCCGGCGGCAGATCGACGCAGCCCGCGATCTCGCAGGTCAGGGCGGAGCGGGCGGCCGCGGAGCCAAAAGCCCTGAGGGCCACATCCCAGGGGACACCGGCGGCCTCGATCTCATCTCTGGACAGACCCCCGATGTAGATGCGCTGCCCAGCGAGGGCAAAGGCCTTCCTGCCTCTGGCCGCGTTCCTCGAGAGCGCCCGCATCAGGGGCAGATCCGCCCACAGCGGGATGCCCTCGCAGACCCGATCCGTGATCTCCCCCAGGTCACGACGGATCTGCCGGAGGCGCGCCTTGCCCCCGGGGGTCAGCACGTCGACGCGCTCGAGGAGCAGGAGCCGCTTGGCCTCTTCCCGCTGCACGCCGGTCCAGTGCTCGAAGGCGTTGTAGGCCGCCCGCGCCGTGTAGAAGGCCATCTCCTCTGGAACGTCCATGTCCTGGCGGGACTGGTACTGGGGCGGCGCTTTTTCCTCGGCGTTGACGCCCGGCTGGATGCGCTCGCTTCGGAAGGCGAGCAGGTTCGCACCGAGCTTGCGGGCCGTGCGACGAGAGAGCCGCAGCGGAGACTCGAGCTGTCCGACCTGCGCCACGAAGGCCACACTCCAGTCCCCGTCCGCTCCAGCGAGACGCCCCAGCTCCTGGCGAGCCTCGGCGTTGCCCTCGCCGCAGAAGGGCGCGGAGAAGATCTGCGCGGCACGGCGACCCTCGCTCGCGACGACGACGGCGCGCTCGAGGCCGTCCATCCAGATGCCGAGGTGGATCGCCTGGAGGAAGCCGATGGTGGGGATGTCGTGGGCCCCGAAGAACCTCTTCCTCAGCGCCCGCACCGGCACGGTCGCGATGCTGGCGAAGGCCGCGTGCCCGACGAAGGTCAGCAGGAGCGTGAAGGCCGTGCGGTAGGGCCGAGACAGACCGAGGATGGTGTAGGCGGCGCCTTCGAGCACCGGGGCCTCGAGTCCCTCCATCCCGCGGAGGAGCTCGGCGACCCGGGCGGAGTGCTCGGGGCCGAGGACCACCTGCCGCTGCCCCCGGTAGTTGGTGGACTGGCGGGCCGAGATGAGGCCCAGGCTGCTCTCCTCGAAGAGCTCGCCCTCGGTCACCGGATCCGGCTCGACGAAGGCCGAGGGCCGCTCGAGAGCCAGGAGCGGGAGGACCTCTGCGGCCTCTTCCGGACTCAGGGGCACGCGAACCCGGTAGCCCACGGGCGAGGCCGACTCGAGCGCGCTCGGCAGGCTGTAGCGAGTCCGCTTGTCTCCCTCTGCGGCGAAGCAGGCGTCGCGACGGACGCGTTGCTCCACGGGCGGCGGGGGAATCGTGACGACCTCGAGCGGCTGCTGCATGCCGCGGGGATCTAACCCAGATCAGTGGGCGCACCCCTCCGGCAAGGGGTCGGTGGTCTCCAGACCCGCCGCGAAGCCGCTCGGCGTCGGCGTGACCGTGAAGCCCTCCCCAAAGCTGCCGAAGAGCGCCTGGCCGCCGTAGCCCCCCGGCGCCATGTGGGCGCGGACCCAGAGCTGCTGGTCCGCGCTCCCAGGCACGGGACCCCCACTCCGGGTGAAGGGCTGCTCCTCGACGTGGCTGTGGAGCAGCACGCGCCGGTAGAGCAGCTCCCCGTCTTCGCCCACCACCTCCCACCAGTCGGCGTAGCGCTCGCAGCCCGAATCGGGACTGCGCACCGTGACTGACAGCTCGTAGGCGCCCGGCTCTCCGCTGGCCTGGACCTCGAGCACGTCGGCGAGGGGCTCCTCGGGGGCGCTCGGAGACGAGCAGGCCGTGATCAGCAGCAACATGCAGCCCTCCTATCTCGACGGCTACGCTCCAGGAGCAGGGCGAGGAGACGCCATGTTCCTCCTGCTCACCGCTTGCTTCGTTCCCCCGCCGAGCTCCACCGAGAGCACCCCTCCCGACGACACCGGCACCTGCGCCACCTGCGAGCTCACCGTCTCAGAGGCCCGCTACGACTGCGACGGGGGCGACAGCGGCGAGGAGCGCACGCTGAGCGTCGAGGTCGACGGCGGCCAGGTGACGGTGACGGACATGGCGTTCTCGGTGGGCTGCTGCCCCGACTTCGGCGCCACCGCCACGTTCACTGTCGAGACGAGCACCGTCGAGATCGTCTACACCCTGGAGAACGACATCTGCGACTGCATCTGCGACCTGGACCTCTTCACGACGGTCGAGGACGTGCCCTCCGGTGACTGGACCCTGCTCGTACACGGCGAGGAGCTGGCCTTCAGCGTGCCCTGAGCAGCGTCAGGAGCTGGTCAAGCCGCGAACCGGGCGGCGACTCCCTGGTCTGCCCTCTCATGTTCCTCGCCGGGTACATGGTGCTCTCGCTCTCTCCGGTCCCCGAGACCGACGGCTTCGACTTCCCCACCGGAGCCCCCGATGGCGAGGGCTACTACGACGCCCAGCCCTTTGGGAACAACGACCACCTCGGAGCGGATCTCGACGGCATCGGGGGTGGAGACACCGACAAGGGCGACGCGGTCCAGGCGGTCGCAAACGGGCGGGTCGTGATCGCAGAGGACCTCGGTGGCGGCTGGGGAAAGGTGGTCATCGTCGCCCACCGCCTCCCCGATGGCGAGCACCTGACCTCGCTCTATGCCCCCCTCGACGAGCTCTCCGTGGAGGTGGGCGAGGACCTCGTCCGCGGCGCGTCGATCGGCACCATCGGCGACGCGGACGGGGTCTACATCCCCCACCTCCACTTCGAGATCCGCACGGACGAGGCACTCGGCGTCGGAGGCGGCTACTCCGCCGAGCAAGAAGGCTGGGTCGACCCCTTGGCCTTCATCGAGGGCTCCCGCCCCAGCGCTCCAGCTGAGTGACGGCCCGCCTCACGCAGGGCTCGGGCCAGGGCCAGCATCGGCTGCACGTCGCCGCGAGAGCCGATGGGGAGCAAACAGACGCGCACGGAGGAGTACGACCACCGGAGCAGGGGTTAGATGGCCCCATGCTGCTTGTCGTCGGAGTCGCCCTCGCCCTGACCCCCGAAGAGGTCCTCGCAGAGGTCGAGGCCCAGGACGAGTTCCGCAAGCACCGCACCGCGCCAGCGCCCAAGATCCCCGAGTCCGCCAGGAAGAAAGCCGCGAAAGGCGAGACGGTGGCAGGGGTGGACCTGCCGGCTGGCTTCGAGACCACCCAGGGCTGGGGGGTCGCCATCTGGGACGCCCCGGTCGAGGCCGTCTGGAAGGCGATCAACAACGAGGACGAAGCCAGCGACTACCTCGTCCCCACCTACTCCGGCACCGTGGACGGCACGGCCCACCACTCGGATCGGGCGACCTTCCAGTACCTCGACGCGCCGATGCTGACGGACCGCTGGTGGATCACGCGCTGGAGTTTCAACGAGAAGCTCTACACGGAGTCCGGGGGCCAGGTCTGGGAGGTCAGCTTCGTCGAGGACCTCGACACCGATCTGCTCGACGGGACCGAGTTCGAGGAGCTGCTCGAGGACTCGGTGCCCATCGCCTGGGGCAAGGGCGGCTACCTCGTCATCCCGTTGTCGGACGGCCGGACCTGGGTCGAGTACTTCACCTGGAGCGACCCCGGAGGAAACGTCCCCGCCGGGCTGTTCTCCAAGTTCGCCGATCGCGAGGTCCTGGCCACCTTCGAGGGCGTCGCCGCCCGCGCCGAGTACCACGAGACCTCGGGCGCCACGGGCTACGTCCGGCCAGACGGCAGCTCGCTGGACTGAGGCAGCAGGCTTCGCCGTGCTAGGCCTCTGGGAGGAAGCGCACCGCCGTGGCCTGGATCTGGTAGATCGTGCCGGCCTGCTTCTCGGGCATGGCCTCCGGGTGCTCCGACTCCTCTTCCAGGTGCTTCACGAAGCTCTCTTCGGGCTCCGTGGCCTCGACGATGCCCTCGACCTGGGCGGTTCGGCCCGTGCCGTCCTTCGCCACGGAGAAGCTGTGGTCCTTCATCAGGACGCGCACCGTCTTGTCCTCGTGAGCGACGACAATCCAGCAGCCCTTCTTCTGGCAGACATCGGCCACGCGGCCTTCGAGGCGCACGGTCTGGCCCTCGAAGCCGCTCGGATCCGCCAGGAAGAGCTCGGCCTTGACGACCTCGTCGACGGTGAAGTCCGCCCCGAAGTGGGTGTCCGACTGCGCGGCCTCCACGACCTCGGGCGCCGTGACGGGGTCGGGGACGGTGGTGACCTCTGGGGTCTCCGTGGCACAGGAAAACAGCAGGGACAACAACATCGGGACTCCTGGACGATGACAAGCCGTCTATCGCGTTAGCCGAGTTGGATGTTCCCTTTGCTCCTGGCCTGCTGGGGCGAGCCCCCCGTCGCGACCACCGACGAAGCGCCGACGGTGGAGATGGACCTCACGAAGCCGGAGCCCCTCGCCACCGGCCCGGGGGTGGTCCCGGTCCCGGTCGCCGACAAGGAGGACGCGGTCAAGCGGGCCTGCTTGCGCCTGGAGGAGTGCGGCTGCACCGATGAGCAGCCCTTCGAGAAGTGTGCGGAGAGCGGCATGCTCACGACGCTGCCGGATACGGTCTACCGCTGCATCGCGTCGAAGCCCTGCGAGGTCCTCTGCCAGCCGAATCCCCAGGGCACCCACGACAAGGGCCTCACCGCCTGCGTCGACCCCTACCTCGAAGAGAGCATCGGCCGCGGTGAGGGCCTGAACAAGCGCGTAGAGTGAGCCCCGTGCTGCTGCTCGCCGCCCTCGCCTGTCGCAAGTCTCCGGAGGCCCCAGCCGAGATCTCGGAGCTCACGCGCTACCTCGCCCGTGAGGTCCAGGACGAGGACATCGAGGTCCTCGCCGCCGGCGTGGAGCAGCTCGACGCCCACCTCGCCACCATCGACATGGAGGGCGACATCGTCGACGAGCGCAGCTGGATCGTGGATGTGCTCACCGAAGACGACGTCGCGCTCTACGAGCACCCCGACCGCTCGTTGGATGTGCTTGTCACCCTCGGCGTCGTCGGCGAGGAGCTCCACGCCATCGAGGACCACGCCCCCTACATGATGTGGGTCGACCAGACCAACATCAACGCCGGGGTCGTCTACTACACGCGCACCTTCCCCGACACAGAGGACGGGAGCTGCTTCGCCGAGGGGAGCTGCGAGTCGATCCTGACCTTCAACCACAGCATTCGCGAGAACGCGCTCTACGAGGTCTACCTCGAGGTCTACAAGTACTGGCGCTGGGTCGAGCTCGACGATGGCCGGAGGGCGGTCGTCGCCTTCGCATGGTTCGAAGAGAGCTGGCCGACGACCAACGGAAAGGAAGCCCACCTCTGGCAGAACTTCGAGCTCGACGTGTGGATGGACCACCCGACCGACGAGAAGATCTGGCGCTACTACGTGAGCTGGACCGAGAACGACGTGGCCGAGTCCGCCGACATCGTGCAGGGCATGATCCGGGGAACGACCGAGTCGCGCTACGAGACCGAAGAGGCCGCCGCTGGCGGAGAGATCACCGAGTAGGCCCAGCAGGCTGCTGAAAAACGTCCTGGTCGGCCATCGGCCGCCGTCGTGGCCTCGGGAGCCTTCTTCAGCAACCTGCTAGAAGTCGTCGGGCATCCAGGGCCTGGGACCCGCGAAGAGCAGCGACGCCGTACGCAGCACCCCGGCTTCACCCTCCAGCGCGCCCTGTCGCTGCAGCTCCTCCGCGGAGTGCAGGCCGGAGTAGAGCGCGGCCAGGCCGCGACAGCCCACCCTCAGGGCTCCGTCCCCGCCCTCGACGAGCTCGCCGACACCATCGGCGACTCGCAACACGTGGCGTCCGGAGTTGGCAGCGAGGACCTCGTCGCGCACGTCCAGGTGGAGCTCGGCGCGAAGGCTGGGCTCGTAGCCCCGCAGCTCTAGGGCGCGCCTGGCGTGCACCACGCGCAGCAGCCAGCGCTCGCTCTCCACCACTTTCCAGGACTGCTCAGGCAGGGACATCAAGATGGGATCGCTCGCCGGCCCCAGCCACTGCACGGTGCGGACGATGGAGTCCAGATCACCGACGAAGGTCCAGAACCGCCGGACCGCGCCCGCCGTGAGCAGCGCCATGTCGCGGATTCGGACCTTGAAAGGCTCGCTCAGGTCGTGGGCGTAGATGAAGTAGCCCTCCGGAGAGCTCCGAGCTCCGAAGGCGTAGGCATAGAGCTTCTCTCCCCGTCTGCCCGGCGCGATCTGCGTCCACAGGCCCTCGTTGCGGTCCAGGTGTCCGGCCTCGCGGGATGCCCGGGCTTCGTACATGGGTCTCATCAGGTCGTGGTCGACCGGATCGAAGGGCCACATCTCGACATCGCGGTTCCGGGTCGTGACGGACTCGCAGGGGATCGAGTAGGTGACGTGGTCCCCGGCGACTTCGTAGCCGACGCGCCGGTAGAGGTGGGCGGTCGAGGCATAAAGCGAAGACAGCGGGAAGCCGCCCTCCCTCATCTCCTCCAGCAGGCGTCGCATCATCGTGCGCGCCACCCCCGCCGCCCGCTCGTGTGGCGGCACGGCCACGGCAGCCACGGCGCCGCTGGGCACGCGGCCTCCTCCGAACCACTGGCCCACCGGGTAGAACGCGGCGGTCCCGACGACCCGCCCTCCCCGTCGGACGACCCGGACGTTGTCCATGCCGATCCGTTCGTAGTAGGCGACGGCCTTGGCCACAGGAAAGGCGAAGCCCTGGGAGGCGGCCTGGATCAGCTGCCGCTCCTCGTCCTCGTCGACGGCCCTTCCGTAGCCGAGCTGTTCTGTCATTCGAGCCTCCGCGCGAGAGGGTAGTCACCGTCTGGACACCGACGATGTCAACCGAGCGCCTCTACCGTCTGCACACCGCCCAGTTCCGGCGCCAGTGCGCCAGCAGGGACTTCGTCACCCTCGCCCACCAGCTCCTGGGCTTTCACTCCACCGACTACTGGTCACCCTACTTGTCGGCCTGGGCTCGCATCGGCGACTACGACGCCGCGGCGGTCTTCGAGGCCATCAACACGGGCCAGGGACTCGCGCGTGTCTCCTGCTACCGCTTCACAGCACACGTCCTGCCAGCCGAGAACGTCGCCCTGGTCTTGCGCGCGGAGCTCGATGCTCGGATCTCCGACCTCGAGCGCTTCGTGAACGAGCGGCTCGTGCCCATCTCGGGGGGCTAGTACCCCTCGGCAGAAGTCGCGACGCGCCTTCCACCGGCGCCTTCGGCGCGCGCCGCGGCGCGGCGCTGGGGCACTCGTTTCCTTCCACCGGCGCCCTGCCCCCCGGGCCTACGGCCCTCCCCCCGGCGGCCCGCTGCGCGTGCCGTCGTTCACCCCGTCGCAGCCCCGACTGTGTCGGAACTCGCGCCGGAGAGAACTAGGTCAGACGCACGACGACCTCGACGCCTGGCTTCACCTTCAGCATGCCCATCATCGCCGAGAAGGGCTTGATGCCGAAGTCGGGCTGATGCAGTCGCACCCTGGCCTCTCCTCCCTTGAAGTCCAGCCGGATCGGGCGCTCGGTGCCGTGGAGGTGCAGGGTGCCCGAGACCCGCCGGGGGGCGGTCGGATCGCCCTCCACGGAGCCGGCGGAGAAGCGGATCTCCGGGTGGCGCCTGGTGTGGAGCACGTCGCTCCGGAGGCTGTCCTCGATGCTCTTGACGTCCTTGGCCGAGAGCGTGCCCCTCGCCTCGCGCCCCTTCTTCATGACGCAGACCACCCGCAGGGAGCTGGCGTCGATACAAGCGCTGAAGTCATCGTCCACGGCCACCGAGTCCGCGACCAGCTTCAGGTCGTGTGCGACCCGTGACATCAGGCCTTCCTTGTAGGTCAGGACCTCGACTGTGACCTTCATGTCGGTCCTCCTGGCGCAGCCCCTCTATCCCCCGGCGCGGCCCGCGGGGACAATGCTCGCGTGACCAGGGAAACCCAGGGATGCCTGAAGGCAGCGCTCCTCGCGGCGGTCGTGGTCGCCGTCGGGACCGCCTGGGCGCTGACGCCGCTGCAGTACCCGTTGATCGGCACGGGCTCGACCATTCCACCAGTGGACGAGCCCTGCCTCGACGAGCGCATCCTCGGGCGCGCGGGCATCGGCGAGCCCTTCGAGGACCGGGTCGTGCGCATCTGCATCCACGCCCCCGACTACGGAACGGTCGGCTTCATGGAGACCGAGGGCCCGGTGGGACAGGGCGAGGTCTTCGTGCTCTACCGCGACGAGGCAGGCATGCGCTGGACGAACTGCCAGCTCGACGTGCCCTTTCCCGCCCCCGGCTGGGCCAGGGCTCCCCGTGTCCCCGACGAGGCCGTCGTAGCGATCCACAGTGGCTACGCGGGGTGGCACGCGGGCCAGCTGAAGGCCGAGATCACCGCCGGAGCGTGGGAGGTGCTTCCGAGCGAGGACTAGCAGTACCCCTGATCGGCAGTAGCGACGCGCTCCTGATGACGCAGTCCACCCGCCGCTCCGCGACGCATCGTCTCCCCCTCCGGGGGGGCGCGCGTGTCCTCCAGCCCCGACGGCGTCAGGATCTCGTGAGTGGTGTTGGCCGCGGGCCCTCGGGCGTTGCTCGCCGCGAGTCCTGGAGGCCCAGGGGCGCTGGTGGCCGCGAGTCCTGGAGACCCCAGGGGCGCTGGTGGCCGCAGGCCCTCGGGCGTTGGTGGCCGCGAGTCCTGGAGGCACCAGGGCGTTGGTGGCCGCGGGCCCGTGCCCCGGCCGAAGCGGGACGGTTCGTTGCGCATCTTCGAGGGCTCCGCGTTGCCCCCGGCGAGGCGGGACCTGCGAGTTCTGGAGCTGGCTCTTCCGCCACCGCTTTCGCGCCCCCGCTCCTGGCCCGGACAGTTTCTGACCGCCCTCCTCGATACAAGCACTCGTGCTCTCGCCAGAAGACCCCTCCCTTGTCGCCGGCGCGCTGCGACCCCCCGTGACCGACGCGCTGCTCGGGCCGTGGCCGCTCCACCCCGGAGCAGATCGGCTCGCGGAGCTGCGACAGGCGGTCGAGCAGCTCGCCACAGACGGCGCGGCCATTGACCTTCGCCTGGCCCGCCTCATCGGCTGGATCAGGGCCAACGACGTCGCCAGGCTCGGCTACTCCAGCTTCACCGCCTTCTGCAAAGAGCGCGTGCCCTGGCGCACGAGCCAGCTCCGGGACCTGCTGCGGCTGGTGGGGAGCCCGCTCGAGCTGGTGGAGGTGGACGACCAGCTCGAGTGGCTGACCAGGGCTCGGGCGGGGCTGGTCACCCGGGGGTGTCCCACCGGCATCGAACACGACGGCGACGACGACGGCTTCCGGGTCTTTGTCTTCGGGCAGCCGGTGGCTGACATCCAGCGGGCCCGACAGAGGGCTCGGTTGTACCTCGGCGCGCACCTGCCGATGCGAGAGGTCGACCGCTACATCCTGGCTTGCTGGAGAGAGGGGCGCACCGCGGACGAAGTGCGGGCAGATGCCCGAGCGCCGCGGCCGAAGCCGGAGTTCAATCCCTCATGGTGCGAGGCCCCGGACCCGGCCACCTCACTGCTGGGGGCATGGACGGAGCCCCGAGACCCCTGGCATGCCCTCGAGCTCCTCGGAGCCCTGGTGTCTGTTCGGGACGGCCGCGTCGCGGCCCTTGGGCAGCTAGCCGAGCTGGTGGTCCGGCAGGGACTCCACTTCGACATGGGCTTCGACACCATCGGGGCCTTCGCCAACGAAGCCGTCGGGGTGAGCCAGCGGAGCCTGGAGCGCTACCGCAAGCTGGGTCAGACCCTGGATATGCACCCCGAGATCGGAGCCGCGGTCGCCGAGGGCCTGGATCTGGACCGGGCCTGCTTCGTGGGCGGCATCGCCCAGAGCGGTCGCGAGGCTCGGGACTGGCTGGAGATCTGCCGCTGTCTGGGAGCTCGCATGCTGGCGGAGGTTGGGGACCACGTCATCGAGCGGGGAAGCCGGCGGGTGGTCGCGGAGTGTAGGCGCCGGCTCAGCGCGGCACCGGCGCTGGCGAAGGCAGCGGAGCCGTCGGAGCACGGTGGGCCTCCGGTCAGCGGTGGCGAGGCGACAGAAACCGGCGGTGGCCCGAGCGCGACAGAAACCGGCGGTCGGGTCACCAGGATCGCCTTCGGGGATCTGGGCCGCGTCGCCGCTCGCGGGCGCAAGACCCCGCCCTATCTGCCGGTGGACCCGGATCTCGTGGAGGCGGCTCGCTGGTTCCTGGACACGGTGCCGGAGCCTCGCGGAAAGGGGGTCTCGGGACAGGTCAAGGAGCGCGACCGCTACACCTGCCAGAACCCCGAGTGCGGACGCCGGTCCTCGACGGTGGAGGCGCACCACGTCTGGTGGCGGTCAAAGGGGGGCGATGACGCCCCGGAGCGGCAGATCACCCTGTGTCGGTGCTGCCACCTGCGGCTGATCCACGCACCGGAGGCCCCGGCAACGGTGAAGCAGGTCGGGGACGTGATGGTCTGGTCCTGGCCCGACAGGGTGGTGGTGGTGGGGCCACCATGAAGGTGGCGACCAGCTGTCCACAGGCGGGGACAACTCTGTTGACAAGTCAACCAGCTCCCTCTGGAGATGCCCTAGCAATCACACCGGATGTTGAGCTTTGGCGCCCAAGATCTTCGTTCCGACCCAGGCCAGCCCGATGGAGATTCCGACCCAGACAACTGGGACGGCACCGGGGGTTCGGCTGAAGAACGACAGCGCCACCGCGGGGGCGATCGCGACCACCGCAGAGATGGCACCGATCGTGTAGTTGCGACGTCGGATGGTGGCCGCGTCGATCTCCCTGAGCATCAACCGCACCTCGCCGTCATCCAGGTCGAGCAGCGGCTCGTCCTCGCACTTCGGGCTGTCCCCGACGAGCTCCTGCCGGTGGCTGCAGCTCTCGCAGTAGAAGCGTCCGCTCACGGCTCCGAGTGTGCGGTGCGGAGGTGCTCCTCATCACCCACGTCCTGGCCTCGACCTTCGTCTCGGAGGACGTGCAGGAGCCCTTCGTCGGCGTGGTCGTGCGGCAGCAGCGGTGGGATGACCCGGACAACGACGTCTTCGTCGCGGAGATCGATCTCTGCGCCGCCGGGATCTCGGTCCTCGCCACCGAGGCGCCGAGCTCCCGACAGACCGCCGGCGCCTGGGCTGAAGATGTCGGCGCCCAGCTCGCCGTCAACGGCGACTTCTACTCGAGCACCTCGGTCTACGGCGACGCCGTGGGCGGGGGTGAGCGCTGGCCCCTGGACCAGCTCGGCGTCGACGACGACACGCTCGCGCTGGTCAGCGGCTTCCCCCAGCTCGTCTACGGGGGAGAGGTCTACACCTGCGTCTCCCCGACCGACAGCGACTGCTTCCCGGATCGTTCTGACATGCGCGACCGCCATCCGCGCACGGCGATGGGGCTCTCCGTGGACCGCAGGACGCTGATCTTCGCTGTGGTCGACGGCCGCTCCACCCGCAGCTCGGGGATGTACGGGGCCGAGCTCGCGGAGCTCATGGGAGCGCTGGGTGCCTGGCAGGCCTTCAACCTCGACGGCGGCGGCTCCAGCACCTTCTGGGTCGAGGGCTCCGGAGCGCTCAACGAACCCAGCGATGGCTCCATGCGCTCGGTCGCGAACCACTGGGGAGTGGTCGCCAGCGGCTCCGGCGAGGCGGGCCATTGCCTGGTCGAGGAGGGCTGCTTCGCCCTTCCGGTCGACGGCGCGGGGCACTTCGCGGACATGGTGGACGACGACGAGGTGCTGGCCGTGCTCGCGCAGCTGGGCCCTCGAGGACCCGGGCGGTCGGAGCTTCACGGACGTCGACGAGACCTGGGCGCCCTACGTGGAGGCCCTGCTGGTCGAGTGCGTCGCCGAGGCCTGCGAGGCGGACCACTACTGTCCCGACGACGACCTGGTCCGAGCTGACGCCGCCCGCTGGATCTACCGCCTGCTCGAGCCGCCCTGCGTCGCGGACAGCGACCTTCCGGACCAGGACGACACGAGCCCGCCGGCCCTCGACGGGGCGCCGGGGGGGCGCTCCCTGTTGGGCTCGGCGGGCTGTGGCTGTGGGGGCCCGGGGGCCCCCGCGCTGATCTGGATCTACTCGCTCGCGTTGCTCTCCTCGAGGTGGCGTGGGTCGAGGTCACAGCGGCTGTAGTAGCCGACGAACATGCCGCCCGAGGCCTCCTTCAGCGGGTGCCAGACACCGCGCATGTTGCCGCCTTCGATGGTCTCGTCGGTGGGGTCCCACTCGCCGTCGAAGAGCCCGAGCATGCGCTCGTCATCGTGGATGTGGCCGTAGCGTCCGCTGACGATGCCGGTGTCGCGCTCGAAGTTGACGTACTCGCCGTCGAACTCGCCGAAGCCGCCCTCGCCGGCGTAGGTGCCCGCGCCCTTGGCGACCAGCTCCTGGTCCTTGCGGAAGGCTCGGCCGGCGAAGACACCGTCGGCGTCCTCCAGCTCCGCGGGTTGGTAGCGACCGGCCACGACGCCGCGGATGGCGCAGGGCTCGTCCTCTGCGAGGCGTCGGAGGGCACGGCGGATGTTCTCGCGCCGGGTGTCCTCGTCGTCGAGCTCGCTGTTGTCGAGCTCTTCGACGTCGAGGTCCATGAGGACCGGCTCCTCGGCTTCCTGGTCGTCGAGGGCCTTGGTCAGGCTCTGGTCCATGGCGTCGAGGGTGAGGACCTCTTCCTGCTCGAGATCCGAGCAGCCGACGAGGATGGCGAGGGCGGCGAGGGGGGTGATGCGCTTCATGACGGGCTCCGGGTGGCAGGAGGCTGCGGTGCCTCCATCTCTCAGAACCGCCACCGGAGGAGGATCGTGGTTTCAACCCGCTATCAACCCTCGCAGCAGCGTCAGGCGGAGCGGATCGATCGAGGGCCTATCGCGCACGCGCTGCCGATCCGATTCACGGTTCGTGGAAGCCACCGAAGTCACCATTTCGCACCTCCCCCTCGGGGAGGTCGTCACTGCCTGGGGTGCGGAGAGCGTTCGGGACGTGCTCTCCCGGCTCTCCGGCGTCGTCTGCCATCTCGCCGTCCGCGGCGGCTCGGGGGACCGCGCTCGGGTCTTCCGCTCGAGCCAGGTCCTGCGGGCCGACCCCGACCTGATGCTGGACATGCTGCCTGGCGGAAGCGACGGACTCATCGTCTCCGGCGATCTCTCGGCGATGATGTTGCCCGACCATCGCCCCCTGCTCGTGCAGGAGGGTCCGGAGATCGTCGGCATCCTCGTCGCAGAGGCCGCCCCGCCCGTTCGGCTGCCCGCGTTGCGCGGCAGGACCAACGCCCAGGCCTTGGCCATGGCGAAGCTGCGAGAGGCGATGAAGACCTACCGCAAGGAGGCCGTGCCCATCGTGCTCGACATTCGCGAGGGCCAGGTCTTCGGGGACGGACAGGTGCTCGCCGACGTCATGGAGGTCCTCCTCAAAGAGGCCCTGAAGAACGCCAAGAAGCGCCAGGCGATGTCCTGCGTACATGTCTTCCTCGCCCAGGGAGAGTCCGGGCTCTGGCTCGTCGTCGAGGACCGCAGCGGCCGCCTCCCCGAGAAGGCTCAGCGAGCGCTCCTGGAGGGCACGGCCAGCAAGCACCGCGCGGTGCTCGCCTACCGGGCGCTGAAGGAGCGCGTCGAGTCGGACGGGGGCACGATGACGGCCCAGCCCTCGCCTTGGGGCCTGCGCAGCATCGTCTGCCTCGCCGCCCCACCGCGCATCGGTCGCTTTCCGCGGATCGTCTGACAGCGACTCGTTGATGGTCGCGCGCCAGCCCACCCCCTCGACCTCCTCCAGGCTGGCGAAGATGCCGAGCTCTTCGATCAGCGTGATCTCAGCCGGCGTCGGGGGGGGTCGGTTCTGGCAGCATGCGCCAGATCGACAACACCAGTCCCACGATGACGACACCGACCGCCACGCCGAGCAGTCGCTTGTCCACGGTGATCTGGTCCCGCAGGCCGGCGAGGATCCCGGTGGTCTCGGTGGTCTCCGCCCTCTTCGCCTTGATCGTATCGACGGCCTTCAGGTGGTCCTGTGCATCCGCCAGGGCCTCTGTGTACTCGGCGTTGGTCGCGTCGATGCGGACGGCGCCCTCGAAGCAAGCGACAGCCTCCTGCCACATCTCCATGCGCCTGGCGTTGACGCCGCGGTGGTAGTAGCGCTCGGCGTTGCGCTTGCGCAGCTCCTCCGCCGCAGCCCGCACCTTGGAGTCCTCCACAGGGGACTGCTTCGCCTCGCCAAAGCGCTGCCTGGCAGAGCTCAGGGTGGTCGCTGGCATCGACAACAGTGGAGGAGGGGCGCTCCCCGACGCCAGGTCGGCGGAGACGGACTCGGCCGCCGCTCGGTCCTCGATCTCGATGATGCCGGGTAGGACATCGACGATGCTGCGGCAGCGAGCGTCCCGCTCTCCGGCCGACAGCTCGGCGAAGCCCTCTACGAGGCTCCCCGACCAGTCGACGCCCCGAGCCTTGTTCAGGCGCTCGAAGGGCCCCACGGCCGCGTAGCGTTCTGCGAGGTCGACTGGTGGCTCCCACTCGAGCTGGGGGGCGATGTAGCCCAGGGTCGCCAAGACCAGACCGATCGTCAGTCCGACGCGAATCCGCCAGCGCGCCCTCGAAGCACTTCAACGCCTCGTCCCAGTCCTCGGCCAGCCGCGCCGTCTCGCCCCGCTGGTAGTACTTCTGCGCGTTGTCGCGTCGAATGGCTCGCTCGACTCGCGCCTTCTCCTTGTCGTCGATGTCCTCTTCCGCTACTCGGGCGAGCTGGAACATGCTGCTGGCGCGAGCCTGACGTGGGTCCATCTTGTGACGCCGTGCCGTCCTGGGCAGCCGGACCGCAAGTCTACTCTTCGCGTCTCCCCAGACGCCAGCTGGAATCGCTGTAGCCCTGGAGTGGCGTCGGACTACTCTTCGATCTCGAGGTTCATCTGCGGTAGCTCCTCGGTGATCTCCTCGAGGATGTCGTCGTCGATGACCTCGGTCGAAGCCAGGTCATCCTCCTCGAGCTCTGCGAGCGGGCGGTCGAGCGTGACGACGTGCTCGACGGCGTCGTCGCTGTCCTGGACGATCACCGGCTCGTCCAGGGCCTCCTCGACGGGGGCCTCTTCGGGCGGGGCCTCTTCGGGAGGGGCCTCCTCGACGAGCTCTTCCGCCTCCTCGACGAGCTCTTCCGCCTCCTCGACCTTGGACCCCGGGGGCACCGCGATGACGACCTTCGCGGCGCGCAGCACGCGGTCGTTGATCGTGTAGCCGCGGACCCACTCGTGCAGCACGGTGTCCTGGGCCTCGATCGACTCCTCGGTCTCGACCACCTCGTGAAGGCGCGGATCGAAGTGCTCTCCGAGCGCGTCGACACTCTCCACCCCGTGGCGTTGCAGGGCGGTACCGAGCTGTTGCCGGATCATCTCGATGCCCTGGACGAAGGCCTCGGCGTCCGTGTGCTCCAGCGAGCGGTCGAGGTTGTCGATGACCTCCAGGAGCTCGAACGCGAGGTCCCGGTGGCCGAACTTCTTCTCCTCGGCCGCGCGGTTCTGGATGCGCTTGACCGTGCTGTCGCGGTCCTTCATCGTATGGAAGACCTGAACGTCGAGAACGCCGATGCGCTCTCTCGCACGCTCCAGGTCCAAGAGGGCCTGCTTTCGGAATCCATGGAAACGGTAGGCAACGAGGGCCATACCGAAGCCGAGGAGGACGCCTAGGGCCGCAACGAGCGCTTCCATGGCCGGGAGCCTATCAGGCCCCCAAAGGCCGGCGCTGCAGCCCCACCCCAGAGGGCGAAGGCCTCGACTGGGCGGATGTGCTCCAGGTTTGCATCCGCGGCGATCATCCCGCCGACCATGATGCCGATTCCGGCGAAGTAGGCCACGGCCATTGTCGCGCGCCGCCAGGTCTCCACGTCGTTGTACCCGGGCGGGGGCTTGAGGATGCGCTTGAGGTTCATCAGGCCCATCAGGAGGATCAGGATCAGGATCGGCGACCAGGTGACCAGGAGCACGATCCCGGCGATGAGGTAGCCCAGGACCCACATCCAGCGCCCGAAGACACCGACGATGCGTCCCCCGTCCAGCGGGGACAAGGGGATCATGTTGAAGAGGTTGATCAAGAAACCAACGCTGGCCAGCGCGTAGAGGAGATCGCTCTGGAAGGCCATCGCCAGGCCGAAGGTGATGGCTGCGCCGACGGTGCCCAGAAATGGCCCGCCGATCCCGACGACCGCCTCGACCCAGGCGTTCTTCGGGAGGTCCTTCATCGCGATGACGGCGCCGACGAAGGGAATGAAGACAGGCACTCCGGCACGCAGACCCTGCTGTCGCATCGCGAGGGCGTGGCCCATCTCGTGGACGAAGATGAGCAGCACGAAGCCGACGGCGAAGGGCCAGCCGAAGAACTGGGCGTAGACCACCACCGCCAGCAGCATCGTCAGCAGCGAGCCCAGCTTGGCGAACTTCAGTCCCGCGATGAGCCACTTGAACTTGCCAAAGGCGAAGAGCACCAAGGCTCCGACCGGCCCCCACTTCTTCAGCTTCTGCTTGAGGCCTGAGGGCGCCGCTTGGGGCTTGTCTTCGGCCAGCAGCTGGCGAGCGACCGCGCTGAGGTTGTCCTGGGTGCGTTTCTGTTCGTCGTTCATCGGAGAGGCTTGTTCTGTCGCCACGCTTCGTAGGCGATGATGCCGACCCACAACAGGTCCAGCGGATCGAACATGCTCATGTCACCGCCCCACATCAAGAGGCGGGTCACTGCAAACAGTGGCAGGGAGATGCCGACCGCCATGATCACGAGCCCCGTCGAGCGCTTGAAGCCGATGGCCTTCTGGTGGAGCTTGGTCCCGATCCACGGCATGGCGATCGCGACGATGGCGATGTCCCAGCCCGACAGGACGATCGACGCCACGTAGAGGGCCGCGCCGATGCCTGCGCCGAAGCCGTGGGCGATGAAGGCCAGGGGGTAGTTGATGCCGCTCTGGATCTCGCCCAGCTGTCGCTCGACCTCGTCTCGAAGCGCGGTGTAGCAGTTCGCGCAGAGCAGCCCCGCGTCGACGGCGTGTCGGGCCTCGTCCGCGTGGAGGAGACGCTGACACTGGACGCAGTTGGCCTCAGTCATCCAGGGCCCCTGTCACTGCCGCCAGGAGCTCGGATCCGGTCCAGGGCTTCTGGACGAAGCCGTTGAGCCGCTTGCCGGCGAAGGCCGCGGTCACGTCCTGTTGGCCGTAGCCGGAGGTGAGCACGACGCGGACGTCGGGGTCGATGCGGCGGAGCGCGGAGAGGGTCTCCGCGCCGTCCATCTTCGGCATGGTCAGGTCGAGGACGACCAGGTCGATGTCCTGGCGGCTCTTGTAGTAGGCGACTGCCTCTGAGCCGTCGCAGGCGACCAGGACGCGGTGTCCGGCGCGCTCCAGGATCTGTCGGCCCACCGCGCGACAGGTCTCCTCGTCGTCCACGAACAGGACGAGCTGGCCCTGGCTCGGCTGCTCCTCGGCTTGGGCTTCGATCTCGGAGCTCACGGGCAGCAGCATCTTGATCGACGTGCCCCGACCGATCTCGGAGTGGACGCGCAGGGCTCCGCCATGGCCACGCACGATGCCGAGGACCGCCGCGAGACCCAGGCCGCGTCCTGTCTGCTTCGTCGTGAAGAAGGGATCCCAGATCCGCCGTTGGGTCTCCTCGTCCATGCCGACGCCGGTGTCGCTGACCTCGAGCGCGGTGAAGTAGCCGGGCTCTGCCGTCGAGGGGATCAGGGTCTCGGCGAGGTAGTGGGCGTCGCAGTGAACCAGCGAGGTGGTCACGCGGATGACGCCGCTTCGGGTCTCCATGGCGTCCGAGGCGTTCGTCACCAGGTTGAGGATGACCTGGCGCAGCTGCGAGACGTCAGCCTCCACCGGTGGCAAGTCAGAGGCCAGCTCCAGCTTGAGTGCTGCCTTCTTCGAGACGGTCGCCTGTAGCAGGTGGGCTACCTCTTCGATGAGCGCGGACAGGTCCACGGGCTGGATGACAAAGGCACCACGGCCGGAGTAGGCGAGCATCTGCTGCGAGAGATCCGCGAGGGTCCGCGCTGCGCGCTGGATGGACTGCAGGGTAGGTCGGGCGGGCGAGCTCTGTGGGAGGTCGAGCAGGGCCAGGCTCGCGTTGCCGAGGACGCCGACCAGCAGGTTGTTGAAGTCGTGGGCGATGCCGCCGGCGAGCACGCCCAGGCTCTCCAGCTTCTGGGACTGCAGCAGCTTGTCCTCGAGTCGCTGGCGGGCGGTCTCTGCCTTCTTCCGCCGCTCCAGCTCGACGCGCAGATCCTGGACGAGCTGCTCGTTGACCAGGGCCACCGCGGCTATGTCCGCGACCGCCGAGAGCTGGACGAGGTCGCTGTCGCCGAAGTGCCGCTCGGGATCGATCGAGAACAGCGACAGGGCCCCGAGGGTCGCGCCCTTGTGCCTCAGGGGCAGGCTGCAGACGCTGTGGACGTCGATGGTCATCCTCTCGCGGATGTCGTCGTCGAGGTCGGCTCGTATCTGCTCGGGATCGACCTGGGAGAGGAGCACCGGCTCGCCCGTGGCGATGACCCTTCCTGGCAGGCCCTGGTCCTTGGGCAGGCGGGAGTCGGCGGCGATCCAGCGGAGCTGCTCGGCGATGTCGGGGTCGCTGTAGCCGATGGCCAGGAGCTGGCGCTCGTCCCCCTCCACCACGTGCAGCGCGGTCCCCGCCCCGAAGGCTCGGGCGAGCTCGTTGGCGATGGTCGTGGCGACGGGCCCGGGCTCGACCGATGCCTGGACGAGCCTGGCGCTGAGGGCGAGGACCTGGTCGGACTGTGGGGACACTGGACTCCCTGAGCGCCGAGCCTATCCTGTCTTGTTTGCCCCGGCGGTTCGCCGCGCCGCGCTGCTGCGACCGTCGGCCAGCTATCTCGGAGCCAGGTTGAAGGGGAAGCTCGTCACGACCGTCCCGCCCGGCGCCCCGAAGCTGGTCTCCTCCACCGCCTCCGCCACGCAGCGGTCCAGGTGCGACTCGATTCCCTTCTTGACCTCTGTCCCGCTGACGTTGCCCTGCGGCGTGATCGTGATCGAGATCTCGACGGTGCCGCTGAGGGTCGGGTCATCGCCCAGCGCCGTGTTGTAGCACTCCAGCACCGCCGGCACGACCGGCTGGATGCCCGCGTTGAGCGCCTTCGCGGAGATCTCCGCCTTCTTCACCGGGGCCAGCGCGCCGCCTCCCGGGGTGGTGGTCTTGTGGAGGCGCTTGCCGTTGGGGTCCGAGTGCTCGAAGCGCAGGTAGCCGGCTGCGCCCGCGGCCCTCATGATCTGCGCCAGCTCACCGAAGGTCGCGGTGTCGGCGGCCTCGATCTTGAGCGTCGTCTGCGTCTTCGTGCCGAGCTCGAAGGCCTTCGCGAGCACTCCGGGATCCGAGTCCAGCGAGAAGGCACGGTCGTAGACCACCACCTGGCCCGGCCGCAGGAGCATCGACGAGGTCGTAGGAGTTCCCCCGTCGCCGTAGCCCTGGGCGCCGCCACCGACGAACACGCTCGGGAAGTCGGCATCGACGTGGTCGAGGGTCTCGAGGAAGATGTCGTGGGCGAGCTCCGGGCTCAGCACCACCTGGGCCTCCGTCACCGCCGGGCAAGAGGACTTCAGGCGACCCAGCGTCGCGTCGAGGCCTGCCCAGTTGAAGTCCTCGAGGTCATCGCAGACCTCGGTCTTGCACTTCATCTCGGGGTTGTCGGCGATCGCCGGGCGTCCCCCCGGGTAGAGCAGCTCGTCCGCCCCCCTGACGTGGAAGCCCTTCGAGTCCAGGTTGACGTTCAGCAGGACCGAGTCGCAGGTGGCGGCCTGTGCGAGGCCGGAGAGCAGCAGGGTGAGCATGGGTGTAGCCTACCTCCTTCCCTGTTTGACACCTGAGACGGAGCCGATCGTGCCTCTTGCCCTCCTGCTCGCCATTTCATGCCGCTCGAAGGACTACGACAGCGGTCTGACCGAAGTCCACGACTCGAGCCCCCCTGCGGATGTAGACGGCGACGGCTTCGACGTCACAGAGGACTGCGACGACAACGACCCCGCCGTGAACCCCCAGGCGGTCGAGATCTGTGACGACATCGACAACGACTGCAACGACGAGGTCGACGATGGCGTCGGTGACACCTGGTTCCAGGACGGCGACGGCGACGGCTATGGCAACGCCGCGGGCTCGACGGTCTCCTGTGAGCAGCCCGAGGGCTACGTCGACGACGACACCGACTGCGACGACAGCAGCGCAGAGGTCTTTCCGGACGCCGGTGAGCAGTGCGACGAGCTCGACAACGACTGCGACGGAGAGGTCGACGAAGATGTCCTGACGAGCTGGTTCGAGGACGCCGACGGCGACACCTACGGCGACGCGAGCAGCCCGCTCGAGGACTGCAACCCACCAGAGGGCTGGGTCGCCGACGACACGGACTGCGACGACACCGACGCCAACGCCTTCCCCGGCAACCCAGAGGTCTGCGACGAGGCAGACAACGACTGCAACGGCGAGATCGACGAGGGCGTGACGACGACCTTCTACGAAGACGGTGACGGCGACGGCTACGGGAGCTCCGCCAGCGCCGAGTCCTGCGAGCTGCCGACTGGCTACGCAGAGGTAGACGGGGACTGTGACGACTACGACTCCGCGGTCAATCCGGACGCCGCAGAGAGCTGCAACGGAGTCGATGACGACTGCGACGGCGACACGGACGAGGACGACGCCGTCGACGCCCAGTCCTGGTACAGCGACAGCGACGGTGACGGCTACGGCGACGCCAGCACGGAGACGATCAGCTGCTACGGCGACAGCTCCCAGGTCTCTGACGCCACCGACTGCGACGACAGCGACGCCGACATCTACCCGGGAGCCGACGAGTACTGCGACAGCGAGGACTCCGACTGCGACGGTGATGTCGACGACGCGGACAGCCTCGACGCCGAGACCTGGTACGCGGACAGCGACGGTGACGGCTACGGCGACTCCTCGACCACCACGACCTCCTGCGACGAGCCCTCCGGCTACGTCGACGACGACAGCGACTGCGAGGACTCGGACTCGACCGCCTACCCCGGCTCCACGGCGACCGAGACCCCCGGTGACGGCATCGACCAGGACTGTGACGGCAACGACTTCTGCACGGACCTGAACTGCGACGGCATCATGGACCTGGCCATCGGGAGCTACTACTCGGGGTCGAGCTACACGACCTCGAGCGCGCTCTTCTACGGCGACGGGAGCGGGTTCTCCGACTCCTGGAGCGACACGGTCACCACCACGGGGACCTGGGACGTGGAGGCCGGTGACATCGACGGCGACGGCTACCAGGACCTCGCCTTCGCGACCTACTACGACGGCAGCTACTCGGCGAGCTCCTACATCTACTACGGCTCCGCCAGCGGCTACTCCTCCTCGGACCGGGAGCTCGTGGACACCATCGGGGCTCTGGACGTCGACATCGAGGACCTCGATCTGGACGGCTACGAAGACCTCGTCTTCGCGAGCTACTACAACAGCGGCTACAGCACCGACAGCTACGTCTACTACGGGTCGGCCACGGGCTTCTCGACCTCGAACCGCACGGACCTGGAGACCTACGGGGCTCGCAAGAGCGTGGCCGAGGACCTCGATCAGGACGGCTACATCGACCTCGTCTTCGCCGAGTACTGGGACGGCTCCAGCAACCCGGACTCGACCATCTACTGGGGCTCCTCCAGCGGCTACTCCACCAGCGACACCACCGACCTCTCCACCGAGGGCCCGCTGGACGTGATCAACGAGGACCTCGACGGCGACGGGCTGACCGACCTGGTCTTCAGCGCCTGGTACAACGGCAGCTACTCCACCGACGTGCACGTCTACTGGAACGACCGCAGCACGGGCTTCGGCAACAGCGACCGCCAGCGACTCAGCGGCACGGGGCAGGCGGGTCTCGCCAGCGGCGACTGGGACGACGACGGCTACACCGATCTCTTCGCTGGCAGCTACTACGACGGCTCCAGCTTCAGCACGACCAGCTACGCCTGGTGGGGCAGCTCCAGCGGGTACTCGGACTCCGACCGGACCGGGCTGTCCACGGAAGGTGTCCTCTACCCCGAGTCGGCGGACCTCGACGCGGACGGCGTCGACGACCTCATCGTGCCGGTCTACCGGACCTCCAGCAGCTACAGCACGACCAGCTACGTCTACTACGGGAGCACCAGCGGGCTGTCCTCGGCGGACAGCGCGACGGCGGCGACCTACGGCCCGCGGGACGCCGGCGCCGCGGACCTCGACGGAGACGGCCTGCCAGAGCTGCTGTTCGTGAACTACTACGGCGGCAGCTGGTCCTCTCCGGCCGACAGCTACCTCTACGCGGGCAGCTCCAGCGGGACCTACGACAGCACGACGCTGGAGACCCTCGACGTCACCGGACCCCTCTCGTTCACCTTCGTGGGCGCCGAGTGATCTACAACCGCCTCGGCCGCTCCGGGCTCGTGGTCTCCCGCTTCTCCATCGGCTCCTGGGTGACCTACGGCAAGCAGTGCGACGAGGCCCTCACCCGCCAGTGCCTGCTCGCGGCCTTCGACAAGGGCGTCAACTTCTTCGACAACGCCGAGGCCTACGCCCACGGAAACGCAGAGGTCGTGGTCGGTCGCGTGCTCTCGGAGCTGCGACGCCAGGACTACGTCGTCTCTTCGAAGGTCTTCTGGGGGGGCGACGGCCCCAACGACGTCGGGCTCAACCGCAAGCATGTCGTCGAGGCCTGCCACGCGGCCCTGAAGCGGCTCCAGGTGAACTACCTCGACCTCTACTTCTGCCATCGCCACGACCCCGACACGCCGGTCGACGAGGTCGTTCGCACGATGAACACGCTGATCCAGCAGGGCAAGATCCTCTACTGGGGCACCAGCGAGTGGACCGCGGAGCAGCTGCAGGAGGCCTACGCCGCCGCCGAACGCCTGGGCCTCGAGGGCCCGACGATGGAGAAGCCTCAATACAACATGTTCTGTCGAGACCGCCTGGAGACGGAGCTCTCACCGCTGGTCGCCGAGTACGGCCTGGGCACCACGACCTGGAGCCCCCTCGCCAGCGGGCTGCTCACCGGCAAGTACAACGACGGGGTGCCCGAGGACAGCCGTCTCCACCGAGAGGCCTGGCTCCGGGACCTCGTGCTCGAGGGCATCGACGACAAGATCCCGAAGCTCCGCCGTCTCCAGACCGTCGCGGAGGCGTTGGAGTGCACGATGGCTCAGCTCGCGCTGGCGTGGACGGCGAAGCACCCCAACGTGAGCACGGTGATCACGGGTGCCTCGCGGGTCGAGCAGGTCCACGAGAACCTCGCGGCGCTCGAGGTCATCGACAAGCTCGAGCCCGACGTGATGAGCGGGATCGAGGGCATCCTCTCGAGCTGAGCTCAGAAGGGGATCGTGAAGACGAAGGTCGCGCCCTGTCCGGCCCGCCCCTCGGCCCGGATGTCACCCCCGTGGTCCCTGATGACCCGCTGACACACGGCCAGGCCGATGCCGGAGCCCTCGTAGCGGGCCTTGCCGTGGAGGCGCTCGCCGAAGTCGAAGACGCGCTCGTTGTACTTGGAGTCGAAGCCGATGCCGTTGTCCTCGACGCGGAAAGCTCCAGGTGCTCCTGACCGGCTGTGCTCGGATGTGGACGCGCGGGGGCCGCTCGGAGCGGAGCTTGAGGGCGTTGTGGAGGAGGTTCTGGAAGACCCGTCGCAGCAGCACGGGATCGGCCCTGACCAGCGGGAGATCGTCGACGAGGACCTCGGCGTTGGCCTCGTCGAGGCTGGCCCGTAGCTCCGAGGTGACCTCAGCCACGAGCTCCCCGGTGTCCACGGGGCGCCGGGACATGTCGTGCATCTGTACCCGAGACCAGTCGAGCAGGGCGCGGACCATCTGGGACTGACGCTGGGCCGCGTCGACCGCCCGCTCGATGTAGTGCTGCTCGTTCTCGGTCAGGCGCTCGTCGGCGGAGAACTGGAGGAGCGTGAGGAAGTTCGTGATCGTCTGGAGCGGCGCCTGGAGGTCGTGAGAGGCCACCGACGCGAACTCCTCGAGGTTCCGGTTGGAGCGCTCGAGATGCTCGACCGCCTCGCTCAGCTCCTGCTCGGCCTGCTTGAGCAGGGTGACCTCGTTGTGGGCGCCGAGCATGCGGATCGGGTTGTTGGACTCGTCGCGGATGGCGACACCTCGGCAGCGGGCCCAGACCGTCGAGCCGTCCTTGTGCCGATAGCGCACGAGCTGGTCGTAGGGATGGCTCGGGTCCGCGCAGTGGGCGTTGAAGTTGGCGTTCGCGGTCTGCAGATCCTCGGGGTGGATCAGGTGCTGCCAGGCCTCGGCCCGGTGGGGCATCTCCTCGGCATCGAACCCGAGCACCTCCCAGAGCCGCGGGCTCATCCACTCGATCTCCGGGTTCTCGAGATCCCAGTACCAGATGCCATCCAGCGAGCCTGCCTGCAGGAACTCGAAGATCGCAGGATCCTTTCGAACGAGCTTGTACAGCTCCTCTTTCAGGTAGTGGTCGCTCACGGCTATAGAATGGTCACATGACACCTCGGCCGAGCGAAGAGCAGCTGGACCTGTTGGACCGCATGGAGCGGTTCAGCTTCGAGCTGGCCGACTTCTGGAACCGGCGCATGCGCTGGCAGGCCGAGCTCTGGAACACGACGGTGATGGTCGGGCTGACGTGGCTGTCGGTGAAGCGTCGCCTCAACTCCAGCGGGCTCGAGCACATACGAGGGCTGGACTGGGAGCGCGGCGTCTGCCTCGTCGCGAACCACCGGACCTTCTACGACTTCTTCACGATCTGCTCCCGGCTCAACGAAGAGTCGTGCTTTCCCGCCGGTCGGATCATGTTCCCTGTGCGGTCGACCTTCTTCTACGATCATCCAGCGGGCCCGATCGTGAACATGCTCATGAGCGGCATGGTGATGTTCCCGCCGATTCTCCGCGACCGAGACCGCAAGGAATGGAACACCTACGCCCTGGATCGGTGCATCTCTGATCTCCAGGACAACGCCGCCGTCATCGGCATCCACCCAGAGGGCAGCCGTTCGCGCGCGGACGACATGTTCGAGGTGGGCAAGGGTCGCGTCGGCGCGGCTGTCATCGCCTTGGAGGCGAGGGACGCGCAGATAGTGCCGGTCTTCCTGGCAGGCATCACCAACGACCTCCTCGAGGAGATCCGGCGGAACTGGTTCGAGCCGGAGAACTACCCCGTGTACCTGGCCTTCGGGCCAGAGGTCGAGTTCTGCGATCTGCAAGCTGCGACCAACGATCTCGGGGCCTCGCGCAAGGCGACGAATCGCTGCATGGAGGCCATCAGGGTCCTCGCAGAGCAGTGCCGCAGAGAGGCGGCCGAGGAGCGGGTGACCGCAGAGGCCTGAAGCGGCAGCGGAAACAGCGCGCGGGTTCGGTTCGTAGGGACCTTCGGCGGCGGGAGCGTTAGGAGCCGGGCGATGTATCCCTACCTCTGGGTCCAGCAGACGGAGAGCGGCCCTGTCGAGTACGGCACCTACGGGCTCATGCTCGTGCTCGCCTTCCTCGGCGCCGCGCTCGTCGCTGGCGTTCGCTTCAAGAAGATCGGCGTCAACCCCGACACGGTCGTCCCGCTCCTGGTCGTCGCAATCGTCAGCTCGATCCTCGGCGCCCGGCTCCTGCACTTCCTCGGCTCGCCGGACGACCGCATCCTCTTCTTCGACAACCCGCTGGTCCTGTTCCAGTTCAGCAAGGGCGGCATGGCGGTGATGGGCGGCCAGATCGCGGGGGTGGTCTGCGGCGCGCTCTACCTCTACTGGCGAAAGATCAACTTCTGGAAGATCGCGGACATCGCGGGTCCGGCCATGATGCTCGGCAGCGGCATCGGGCGGCTCGGCTGCTTCTTCGCCGGCTGCTGCCACGGTCGCGCCGTCGAGGACGCCGGGCATGGCCAGACCCTGACGGGCGAGTTCTTCCCGGGTGGCGAGATCCTCCTGATGGACGGCTTCCCCCAGCTCGCCTTCTCCTACCACCGCGGCGAGACGATGGGCACCATCTTCGAGACCGCCGTCTACCCGACGCAGGCCTGGGAATCGATCGGCGCCTTCCTCGGCTTCGCGCTGTTGTCCTTCGTCTGGTACCACTACCGCAAGTTCGACGGGCAGATCATGGCGATGACGATGGTCTGGTACCCGGTCATGCGGTACCTCATCGAGGTCTACCGGGGCGACGCAATTCGGGGCACCGACTACTTCGGGCTGTTCTCGACCTCGCAGGTCACCTCGCTGGGCGTGGTCGTCCTCGCCTTCGTCTTGGTCGCCTGGCGGTTGCCCAAGGGGCTGGCTCCAGAGCAGCCCTACGAGTCGAGGGACGAGGACATCGACCTCGACGACCCGGACGACTGAGCGGCCGTCTTCAGAGCACCTGGAGCCTCTCTCTTCGCTGCTCCCAGGCTCCACGGTCGTGCCGGGGAACGCGCCGGTGGTGGGCCTCCAGCGCGACGATCTTCGCCACCACGGGGAGCAGCCGCCGAGCGAGATCCGGCTCCCTGGCGAGGCCGGCGGTGGCTCGCGCTAGCTCCAGCGGGCCGAGCAGCGGCAAGCGCTGGGTCAGGATCCGCCTGGTGATGCCCTCTGGGAGGGCCCCCGCCGCCATCAGCCGCTCGAGGTCCTCTGGTGCGAGGGTCGTCGAGAAGCGAGCGAAGAGCGACATCCCGGAGAGCAGTCCGCCGTAGTCCCGGAGCCAGCGGTGCTCGTACTCGGCGAGGTCGTCGTCGGCGATGGCCTCTGCGAGCAGGCGGCCGGCCAGGAGCTGTTGTCCGACGCCGGAGCCATGAGCAGCGTGGATCTGCCGGGCGGTGTCGCCGATGGTCGCCACCTTGCCGCGCACCAGCTCGACTGGTGGTGGGGCCAACGGCAGCGCCCGTGACCCGCCGAAGACTCGCGCACCCACCCAGTCGTGCTCGGCGACGAAGTCCTTCAGCAGCTCTGGCCCGCTGGGGTGGCCGAGGCCGGGAATCGAGCCTGCGAGGACGGCGATGGCGTCTCCGTGCAGCCGCAGGTTGAGGATGCTGAAGCCACCAGCGATCGAGGTGAAGCAGAGGGTGGCTCCCGGCTCCACGCCGTGGCCCCTGAAGAAGGCGCTCGCTGCTGGCAGGTCGTCGACCCGGCGCTCTTCCCAGGCCGCGACGCAGAGCTCCTCGGGATCGAGGGGGGGGCGACCGAGCAGGTTCGGTCCGGCGAGCCCGGCGGCGTCGACGACATAGGTGGCGTCGAGCGTCTCTGCGTCGTGGACCTCGACGCCCTCCCTCAGCTCAGCGCCCCTGGCGCGGGCTTCGTCGCGCAGGCGTCGCTGGAGGTGACGCATGTCGACCTCGACCAGGTCGTGTGCGCGGACGATGGTCCGGGTGGGCCCCCAGCCGGCGACCATGTGGAAGTCGAGGCCGATGGCGCAGCGCTCCTCGCCGCTGGGGCGGGCGATGCTGGCGGCGTCGAAGGTCCACGCGGGTACACCGTTGACCCAGCGGGCGCCTGCCTCGTCGAATGCTCTGGCGTCGACGCCGAGGACCCGGAGACCCACGCGGGCGCACTGAAAGGCCAGCGCCGAGCCCGCCGTGCCGAGCCCGACGATGGCGACGTCGTAGGGCACCTACCGCTCCACCCGGCGGCCCCCGCCCTCGATGGCCCAGCGCCTGCCGTCGTCCTGGCCGCGGCTCTCCAGGCGCAGGCCCCCGACCATCAGCACCGCCCCGGGCCAGTCACCCTCGAGGCTCACGGGGAAGCTGACAGGCTCCGACTGGAGGTAGGCGCCGACGAGGTTCCCGGGACGTCCGTCGGCCATGTGGTGGAGCAGGCGAACCGGCTCCGTGCGGCCTGCCGCCGCCATCCCCGCGAGCAGCCCATAGAGCCCGGCGATGACCTCTGCGCGGCCGGAGGTCAAGGCGACGGCGTCGGGGCCCGTGGCCCGGAGGCTGCTGGCGTTCCAGGCGGCCCATGTGCCCTCTGGGCAGTCCACCAGCACGGCTGCGGGGCCCAGCGAGATGGCTGTGGCCTCTCCGAGCTCGACGACGAAGAGGGCGTGGTTCATCGGCCCTCCCCAGCGAGCCACTCCGCGATCAGCGGGTAGATCTCCTCTCGGGCGTGATCACCCAGCGGCAGGTCGAGGTGCCCGTAGTCCGCGGCGAAGCCGGTGGCTCGGCCAGCTACCACGAAGGCCTTCTCTGTGGCGCCGACCTCGTCGTAGTAGGCGTACACCCGGTCCACAGGGGCGATCTGGTCCCCGCGGCCGGCGATGACCAGCGTCGGGGTGGTGACGTCGTTGAGGGCTCTGGTGTAGTCGATGCTGCCCTCGGCGCTGACGAAGGACTGGGTCTCGACGACGCGGGAGAGCTGGAGCAGCTCTCCGCGGGTCAGCGGTGAGGCGACGTTGGCGTACATCAGCGGCACGAAGCCCTGCTCGATGTCGGTGAACAGGAGCTCCTGGGCCCAGACATCGGCCCGGGTGAAGGTCTTGCCGTCGAAGAGCGCAGCGAAGCGCCCCCCGAGCCCGCTCGGGATGAGCGGGATCCAGGTGAAGCCCGCCGAGTACAGCGCGCTCCACATCACCGGGTCCGGGTCGCTGAAGTCCATCGGCGAGCCCACCGCGATGAGGCTCGAGAGGGCGTCCTCGGCGCCGGGTTGGGTGCCGACGTAGATGGCGCCCACCATGCCGCCGAGGCTGTGTCCTACGTAGCCGACCTGCTCGTAGCCGGTCTCCTGCCGGACGAAATCGACCGCCGCCGGGATGTCGTGCTGGCCATAGTGATCGATGGACCAGCCCGCCCACTGACGCTTCTCGTCTGCGTCGAGGGTGGCGTCACCGTGGCCGCGCAGGTCGACGAGCCAGGCGTCGAAGCCCTGCTCCTGCAGGTAGACGGCCAGGCTGCGCTCCCTCGTCAGGTCCCAGCAGTGGTGGTTGCTCGAGATGCCGTGGACGATGACCACCGGCGGTCCTTCTGCCGCTCGGCGGGTGAGCACGATGGCTGCTCCGTCGTCTGTCGCGACCGTGAACTGCTCGGCTTCGGGCAGGTCGCGCTCGATCCGGACTTCTTCTTCGCCCGTGCAGGCCAGGAGCCAGATCATGGCTCGCCCAGGAAGCGCGCGATCATCCTGGCGGTCCGCGGATGGGTGAGCAGCCCGGAGTGTTCGAGCTCCTCCTCGGCCACCCCCAGCCTGCCGGCCCGGTGCCAGGCGCGGTCGGGCCAGTCTCGGCTGGGGAGCCTGCAGATCTCGGGCGGGGCGATCGGATCGACGTTGGACCCGATGACCAGCGTGGGGGTCGTGGGCGCCGCGTAGTCCGGGAAGTCGGAGGCCCAGGTGAAGTAGGCCCCGCCGAGGTCGCCGGAGTAGGGCTCCAGCGGCAGGTGACCCGTCAGCTCCGCTGGGAAGGGCATGCCCTCGCTGACGACCTCGCCGGGATGGACAGCGATGGTCGTCGTGACCTGCTTGGCCAGCGGCACCCCGACGAGGACCAGGCGCTTCGGCTCCAGGCCTGCCAACAGGACGAGCACGCCTGCGTAGCCGTGGGCCGCGATGACGACCTCTTCGTCGAGGGCAGCGATGGCCTCGCCCAGGCTCTCTACGGCCGCGTCCAGGGACTGGCCCTTGGAGGGCAGGGTGGCGGTCCAGGCGTCGAGCCCCTCCTGCTCGAAGATCTCGACCCAGGTGAAGACCGCCTGGCGGCTCACCCCGGGGGTCACGACGATGACCGCCTTGGTGGCGTCGGGCACCGCCTCGCCAGCGTCGGTCACGTCCCAGGCCAGAGCCGCTCCGAGGGTCCACCAGATCATGCGCTCGTCTATCCGGTTGGGAGGGCGGTTAGCCTGAGGCATGCTCCAGGTCTTCTTTGCACTCGCCGGCGCGCAGGAGACAGACCGTCTCCCGGGGGTCCTTGCTGTCGTCGAGGCCGGATCCACGACCGTGGAGTGCACGACAGCCGGTGGCGAGGCCCGCATCGAGCTCGTGACGGACGGACAGAGGGAGGTGCTCGTGCAGCGCGGGGATCGTCCGGCCCTGAGCCCGGACGGCACGGAGCTCGTGTGGGTCGCCGGACCGGTGGCCTCCGTCTGGTGGATGTCGTTGTCCGAGCGAGACCCCGTGCAGCTCACGAACGTCGGCCTCACCGGCCCCTCTCCCGATTTCGTGCCGCCGCCTCATCGGGGGGGCCTGGTCTTCGACGGCGATGTGATCAGCTGGGACTCGCCAGAGGGGCCGAAGAGCGTGGCGGCGCCTTGATCCTCGTCGGCCTGGCCCTGGCCCAGGACTACCGGTTCCCCGTGGCCGACGACGACATCTCCTCGATGTACCCCACTGCCTACAAGGACCACAGCGGGGTCGACTGGGCCTGCGGGTCCATCCGCTACTCCGGGCACAACGGCTCGGACTTCGGCGGCGGCGGCTTCGACGGCATGGAGGAGGGTCGGACCATCGTCGCGGCCGCACCGGGCACGGTGCTCTACACCAACGACGGCGAGTTCGACGAGTGCACGACCGGCGACTGCGACGGCGGCGGCGGCTTCGGCAACTACGTCGTGATCGAGCACCCCGACGGCAAGGTCACCTACTACGCCCACCTGAAGCAGTGGTCCGTAGCGGTCGGCGCGGGAGACAGCGTGGCCTGCGGCACCGTGCTCGGCGAGATGGGCTCCAGCGGCTACTCGACGGGGCCCCACCTCCACTTCGAGGTGCGGGTCGACTCGGTGGCCCACGATCCCTTCTACGGGGACTGCTCCTCGCCGCCCTCCTACTGGGTCTCCCAGGGCTCACACGGCAGCGTGCCTGGCGGTGTCTGCGAGGACGTGCCCGAGTGCTCTCCCACCAGCCGTCTCACCTGCGGGGACACCTGGTCTGGCAGCAACGCCTCTGGAGACGCCGAGCACATGGCGTACGGGTGCGAGGACTGGACCTACACGGGCAAGGAGCTTGCCTTCGAGGTCGTCACCGGGCTCTCCGAGGACGTGACGGTGAGGATGACCGGGCTCTCCGCCGACCTTGACCTCTACGTGCTCGAGGACGCCGCTTGCGATGGCTCCGGTTGTCTCGGATCGAGCTCCGAGAGCGACGCCTCGGACGAGTCCGTCGCCTGGTCCGCCAGCGCCGATCACGTCTACGTGGCGGTCGTGGACGGCTGGGAGGATGCCCAGAGCGACTTCACGCTCAGCGTCGAGTGCGTCGGCGAGGTGGAGCAGCCAGGAGACAGCGACCCGCCAGGAGACAGCGACCCGGAGCGGGACACGGCCGACGACGGCCGCGATCCCAAGAACCTGATGCCTGGGGAGCGCACGCCGCTGGGGGGCTGTGGCTGCTCCTCTGGGGCGATCGGTGCCAGCTGGATCCTGGCTCTGCTGTGGGTTCGTCGCCGCCGGTAGCACCGACGTACGAGTTGATCGAGGGCAGCTGTAATCGGCTGTAATGTTCAAAACGCCGCGAACATGTCAGGTTGCGGGAGTCCCGAGTTGGACACCCCCCCGGGAGGGGGCGGACCCTCCAGGCCCAAGGTGGTCTGGAGGGTCCGCGCTCACTCGAGCACGGCGCGGACCTCCGGGTCGAACTCCCAGCTGACGGTGGCCGTGCCGGTGCCCAGGATGCCGAGGTGCTTGTCGCAGCCCTCCTCCTCGGCCGCCATGATCACCCAGTCCACGTGGGTCATGTAGACGCTCATGCCGTGGGTCTCGACGTCGTTCATGGACAGCGAGGACTGGCTCCAAGCCTCCAGACCGCCGGCGGGCGAGCCGATCACCTCCATCACCGGGTCTATGGTCCAGATGCGCTTGCCGTCTTCGTCGAACTCGAAGTCGATGAGCAGCGGGCCGTAGTCGTCGATGCCACACCAGCGGCGGACCTCCTTGAGATCGAAGCCCTCCATCTCGTCGGGCTGGAAGCAGGCCGTGACCCGCTCGTGGATCGCGTCGTTTCCGAGCCGGAGGGCTCCCCCGGAGTCGCAGTCGTCGAAGTCGAAACCGGCGGGGTCGTCCGTGCCCTCGATCTCGAAGGTGCCGATGGGGCCCTCGTCGAACTCGTCGGAGAGCGTCATCTCCCCCCAGATGCGCCCGCCGCCGTAGACGACGTCAGGAGCAGGGCCCTCGAATGTGCAGGCGGCGATCCACCACATGCCACCAGCGTAGTGCGGGAACCTCGCGGCGGGGCTACCGGTCCAACATGAGCATGATGTTGTGGATGACGCTCGCGTGCACCTGCACGCCGCAGGCTGAGATCAGCGGGGCTCCGGAGGCATCGATATCCTGGACGAAGATCGAGGGAGATCGCGTGCTGACCGACGAGGTCGCGCGTGAAGCCGCCGCCGCCGTAGAGGCTGGTGAAAAGCCGGTCGCGTACCTGGGAGCGGGCTGGTGCGCGCCTTGCCTCGTCTACAAGAAGGTGAAGGACGATCCGGCGATGGTGGCTGCCCACGAGGGCGTGCGGATCATCGAGATCGACGCTGACGAGTACGCCGCCGAGCTGCCTGGGGCAGGCTTCATCACCAGCGGCATCCCCTTCTGGGTCCACCTCGACGAGCACGGCGCGCCGCAGCCCGAGTCCATCACCGGTGGAGCCTGGGCCGACAACACCGTCGCGAACATGGCGCCAGTGCTCGAGCGCTTCTTCGCAGCCGACCAGGCTCCATGAAGAAGCTGGTCGTGGGGCTGTGCGTGCTCACAGCGCTGTGCATCCTGGGCCTGTTCGCGCTGCGCTGTGGCGGCGCGGAGCAGGGGCCCATCGAGGTCCCTCCGGCGGCGGTGCCTGGCGGGGCGGGGACCTGGGAGGCTGTCCAGGCGGCCTTCGCGCTGCGAGGACCGAGCTCCCACCGGGACATCCTCCGCGAGGATCGCCCACCGGATCTCCTGCTCCTGACCTCCTGGCAGCAGGACGCGGAGGCGCTGGCTGCGCTCGAGGCGGCCATGGCCGGTGGCGCGCTGTCGCTGCCGGTCGTCGAGGGCGTCGAGGTCGGGCGCCCCGACATGGCGCCCTTCGTCCAGCTCTCTCGAGCCTCCCAGTTGAAGGGCTGGGAGCTGGTGGCCGTCGACTCCGAAGCCGCCGTCGACGCCGTGCTCGAACCCGCGCGCTGGGGCGTGCTCCTCAAGGACGCCGACGGCGATCTCATCAGCTTCATTGGCGGCGTGAGCCTGATCGACAGCTCCTTGGACCAGCTGGACCTGATGCTCGATCTGCTCTCTGGTGACCAGGCTGCACAGCGCCGTGCGCTGGAGGCTCTGCAGGCTCTGCAGGCGCGGAGGGCTGGCCCCCGTGCGATGGCCGTCGAGTGCAACGGGCTCGACGCCTACTACGGAGACGTCGAGGCCATGACCTCCGGTGACGGGGCATGGCGCCAGGTCCGCTTCCTCTACGACCAGGACGCGACGGTCGCATGGGGTCGCGAGGCCTGTCGCGCGCGGATCGAGCAGTACGAGAAGCCGTGGGGACAGCGGAGCCCGATCGTGCTCGAGTCGCGTTGGGAGGATGCCGGTCCCCTGCGCTACGTGCACAACCCCATCGGACGCTTCGCCATCGACCGACAGGTCGACTACGACCGCATCATCGAGGGCGAGGATCTCGTCTTCGCCAAGCGGGCTGATCTCATCGCCATGCTGTCGGCGCGCCTCGGCGAGCCGGTTCAGTAGGGGTCAGACCCCGACATCGATCCCTGCTCTTGGAGGCTCCCTGATGGACATCCTGATCTCTCGCGAGCGCATCCAGACCCGTGTCGCCGAGCTGGGTCGGGAGATCGCCGCTGCCCTGCCCACGGACGAGGTCGTGCTCGTCGGGCCTCTGAAGGGCTGCGTGGTCTTTTGCGCTGACCTTGCCCGCGCGCTGCACGACGCCGGCGTGAGGGTGGAGATGGACTTCCTCGAGCTTTCCAGCTACGGCGCTGGCACGACCTCGAGCGGGGTCATCGAGGTCAAGAAACACCTCAGCGATCCGATCACCGGCCGCCACGTGCTGCTGGTCGACGACATCATCGACACCGGCCGCACCCTGGCCTGGGCCCGAGAGCACATCCTCTCGCTGTCCCCCGCCAGCCTGCGCATCGCCGCTTTCCTGGACAAGCCCTCACGGCGGGTGGTCGAGGTCCCCGTCGATCATGTCGGCTTCGAGATCGAGGATCTCTTCGTGCTCGGCTATGGCGCCGACCTCGCTCAGCGCTACCGGGAGCTGCCCTTCATCGGGGTGAAGACCGACTGACGTGAGAAAAAGTGGCCTTGCCACCTTGGAAGCTGTGGAATAAGGGCGCTGCCCCGGTCGGGTCCGCAGCGACAAGAGTCCCCGACCCGGGTCCCCCCTACAACGTCGAATCTGCGGTTGCACCCACTTGTGGAGGCTTCCCATGTTCATCCTGATCCTCGCTTGCTCTGGCTCCAACAGCGGCGGCTTCGCCGCACACGCCAAGGGCATCGACAACACCCTGCTCCAAGGCAGCCCTGGCGCCGTCGGCGTCGTGCGCTTCGTCAACGACGACAGCACCAACCTCCCGGTCCTCGACGACCTCGTCGGTCTCGATCGCCGGGCGGCCAAGGCGCTCATGCAGCACAAGCTCGACTCCGGCTCCTTCGACGACATCACAGAGGTCGACGACTCCTGGTGGGTCGGCCCGGCCGCGCTCACCAAGCTCGAGTCACACGCCTACGCCAACGGCTGGGTTCCAGAGGGCGACGACGAACTCGGCACCTGGGACGGCGTGACCTTCACCACCGAGCAGGCCGAGCTCACCCTCGACTTCGTGGTCGGAGCCGATGAGCAGGAGCTCGACGCGCTCCTGGATCGCCGCGCCGTCGACAGCATCCTCGCGGCAGGCGACATCCAGACCATCCACGCGCTCTCAGAGCTCTACTGGATCGGCAACGCAGCGATGACGATCCTCCGGCTCGAGGCAGTCGGTGACGACGCCACCGCGGCAGGCTGCGAGCTGAGCATCACGGCCGGCAAGAACCTCTCCGCAGAGGACTACACCAGGCTGTTGGCCCTCACGACCACCAGCGATGCCCCCTTCGCCGACGTGAAGGCCCTGAGCCTGTCGGGCTGCCGAGACTGGCAGGACGACGACGAGGCTCGCGCCGCCATCGAAGAGGCGCTGTGGAACGAGGTCTTCTTCCTCAGCTACAGCGAGGCCGGCCAGTACCGGGACGTTCGCCAGGTCGGTGACTGGACCAGCGGTGGTCGTGCCTACACGCAGCTGTTGGACACCACGCTGACCGCCATCGACGAGCACGCCGAGGACGGCGACTGGGACCCCACGGACGAGAGCGAGGCCGCGGCGCTCTACGGAGAGGTCGAGACCATGTTCGAGGACATCCGCGACCCGGTCACGGCGGCCCCGTCTGACCACGTGGAGCTCCAGCTCTACATGGACATGTCCGAGTGCTCGGAGGAGGCCGTCGGTGTCGTGAACACCGAGACCGGCGAGATCCTCGTGGTGCACACCTTCCAGCGCTGCTGACTCAGCTCAAGCCCTCTGCGAGGTCGTCCACGATGCGCCCGAGCTGGTCTCGGGTGACGGTGAAGTCCTCTTGCTCTCGACCGCCATCGTCAAGTGCGCGATATCGTTCGACAGTAGCGGAATCACCGTCGAGGCCGACCTCGTAGTAGCGGCGCCCGTTCATCTCGTTGGGATCGCTGCGCAGGACCCCACCGCCCAGGCGTTCGTCGACCTCTACAGGAACAAGACGCTCGCCAAGTCCCCTGAGTCGTTCACAGATTCCGTCTGCTTGCTGCTGGAGTGGGGCGGCGCTCGGCACGCTCACCCTGACGCGCTTCACTCTCGCACCGATGGGGCCGACCTCTACGAGATCGATCTCCGCCTTGCGGTTGTCGTACTCCACCTCGATGTGCCCGCTGTCGACACCGGGCAGGTCGAGCTTGTCACCGAGGGCGTCCTTGAGGCTCACTCGCGCTTCTCCTGGGTGAACTCCTCCCCATCATGATGCAGGATGATGGGCTTGCCCTCCAGGTAGGTCTCGACGTGGACGGGCCGCCCCCACATGCGCACGAGGTTCGTCATGGTCCGCGAGGCCCAGTCGAGCTGCAGGTCCGCGCCCTCGTAGGTGTGCTCCAGGACGAGCTCGCCGCGGTTGGCGTGGTTGCCCTCGCTGACCTTGAGCCGGGGCTGCCCGTGGTTGGACAGCATGAACAAGAGCTTCTGCTTCACCTCTCGGAACTCGCGCGAGGTGATCTTGTACTCCCCGGTGTTCTTGTCGATCTCCCAGGCAAAGACACCCTGCTGGCGCACGAAGTCCTCTGTCAGGAACTCGTCCACGAAGGTGACGTCGTTGTGGGTCTTGCGGACGCCGAAGATCTTCTCCCGCCCCAGGCCAGCCTCCCGGTCCCAGGCCCGTCGATCGCGCACGTCGTCGCAGTCGAGCCACTCCTTGCCGAAGCGACCCTTGTTCCAGCGGTCCTCTATGTCTCGCCAGAGCTCTACGCCGAGTTTGTACGGGTTGAGCTGGCCCGGCCGCGTCGCGACGGTGCCCGAGTGATGATCGGCGTAGTCGATGACCTCTGCCGCCGTGAGGATGTGACGGGTCATCATCGTGGTGTGCCAGTAGGTGGCCCAGCCCTCGTTCATGATCTTCGTCTGTGCCTGGGGGGCGAAGTAGTAGGCCTCGTCGCGTACGATCGCCAGGCAGTCGTGCTTCCACTTCGGTATTTTGGCGTGCTCGAGGACGAAGAGCAGCACGTCGCGCTCTGGCTCCTCTGGGAACCGGGCGACCTTTTGACGTTCGTCGATGCGCTTCTGCTGCTGAGCCTCGATGAACTCCGGCGGGTTGATGTACTTGTCCATGTAGTCCCGCGCGGGGAGCTTGTTGACGCCGTCTCCGACCGCGAGTTCCTTGATCTCGCCGTCCGAGCGCTGCCGCCGCCGCTGGATGTGTGGACTGTGCGGGTCGATGAGGTTGTCGATGGACAGACAGACGTCCAGCCACTCCTCGACCGGGGACTTGCCCTGGGCGTTGACGTGTCGGCGTACCCGCACGGCGTGGTTGGCCATCTGGTTGAGCATCTTGCGGTTCGTGTGTGCGAACCAGAGGTTGTTCTTGAAGAAGTCGACGTGGCCGAAGACGTGGGCCATGACCAGCTTCTGGTCCACCATCATGTTGTTGTCGAGCAGGTACGCGTACGAGGGATCTGTGTTGATGACCATCTCGTAGATCTTCTGGAGACCGTATTCGTACCCCTTCTGCATCTGGAGGTACTCCATCCCCCAGCGCCAGTGGGGGTACCGCGTGGGGAAGCCTCCGTATGACGCGAGCATGTTGATCTCGTCGAAGTCACAGACCTCGAAGATCGTCTCGAAGAAGTCCAGCCCGTAGTCCCTGGCGAGGCTCTCGATGTAGCCCCGAGCGTCCGCGAGCTCCGGGGTCAGGCCCCGCCGGGAGCGGAAGAAGAAGGAGTCGGCCATCTCAGTAGCCCTTCCCGAGGAAGTCCTTGATAGAGTCCATGATGCCCTCGCGGTCTGCTATGCGAGAAAGACGCACGAACTTCTCTTCGCCGAAGTTCTGCTCGAGGTCCTTGATGAACTGGCCGCTCCCGTACTCGGAGTCGACCTGGCCATAGCAGAACTGGTTCACCTTCGGGACCATCTGGGTCTTCAGGAGCTCCATGCACTGCTTCGTGTCGCTGGAGCTCCAGTTGTCCCCGTCGCTGAAGTGGAAGGGGTAGATGTTCCACTCCTGCGGTGGGTACTCCGCGTCGATGATGCGCATGGCCAGCTTGTACGCGGACGAGATCAACGTGCCGCCGCTCTCTCGGGTGTGGAAGAAGGTGTGCCGGTCCACTTCCTTGGCCACGGCGTCGTGGATGATGAAGCGCGTGTCGACGTTCTTGTACTGGTGGGACAGCCAGGTGTCGATCCAGAATGCCTCCAGCCGCACGATCTCCTTCTGCTCCTTCCCCATGCTGCCGCTGACGTCCATCATGTAGATGATCACCGCGGCAGACTGTGGTTGGGTCTGCGCCTTCCAGGAGCGGTAGCGCTTGTCCTCCTTGACCGGCACGATCCGTGGGTTCTTCGGGTCGTAGTTCCCCCCCGCGATCTGGCGCTTCAGCGCCTCGCGGAAGGTCCGCCGGGTGTGGCGCAGGGACTCCGGCCCCTGCTGGGAGATGCCGGTGTAGCGGTCCTTTGCGGTCGTGATCTCTTTCTGGCCGCGGGGCTCGATGTTCGGGAGTTCGAGCTCCTCTGCCAGGATCTCGGCGAGCTCCTCGTAGGAGACGTCGACCTCGAGCACGTGCTGACCGGCTTCGTTGCCAGCCTCTCCCTGGCCGGAGCCCTGGCCGTCTCCCTCGCCTTGCCCTACGCCGCCCTGGTTCTTGCCGTAGCGGAACCTGGGGATGGCGATCTGGGGCAGCGGAATCGACACGACCTTCTTCCCCTGCTTCCCGATCATCTCGCCGGAGCTCATGAAGCGCTTCAGGTCCTTTCGGATCCGGCCCTTCACGATCTGGCGGAAGCGGTGGAGATCGTTGTCGATGTTCAGGGGCATCTACTGGCCTTCGGTGGTGTCACCCCGCGCGAAGATCGACGCGACGTAGTTGAGCACGTCCGTGGCGGACTGATCGTCGTAGCCGAAGCGGTCGATGAGCCGCTGCTTCACCACGTCGATCTTCGCCTGGGTCTCCTTGTCGACCACCTGAGAGACCAACGACGTCAGGCGGATGGAGTCCTTCTGGTCTTCGAAGAGCTTGAGCTCCAGGGCCCTGTGGAGGCGCTCGTTCGTGTAGTACTCGAAGGGCTTTCCGTCCAGCGCCAGCGCCCCGATGAAGTTCATGATCTCTCGGCGGAAGTCGTCCTTTCGGGCGTCCGGGATCTCGATCTTGTCCTCGATCGCCCGCATCAGGCGCTCATCGGGCTCCTCGTAGCCGCCGGTGAAGGAGTTCTTGACCTTCTCCTTCTGTGTGTACGCCTTGATGTTGTCGATGTAGTTCGCGCACAGACGCGCGATGGCGTTCTCGTCGGCGGTGATCGCTTTCTGGACCTCGTTCTTGATGATGTTCTCGTACTCCTTCTTCACGAGTCCGAGCAGGTCCTTGTAGTGCTTCTTGAGATCCTCGTCGCTGATGAGCGAGTGGCCCTTGAGCCCGGACTCCAGGGCGTTGAGGACCATGAACGGGTTGATGCACCGGGCCTCTGCGTCACGAACGAGCGCGTTGGAGATCTTGTCCTGCACGTAGCGCGGTGAGATGCCCTCCATGCCCTCTCTGATCGCGGTCTTGCGGAGCTCCTTGACGTTGTCCTCTGTGTAGCCAGGGAGCATCTTGCCGTCGTAGAGCTTCATCTTCTGCACGAGCGTCAGGTTGTGCTTCTTCGGCTCCTCGAGGCGGGTCAGGACCGCCCACATCGCCGCCATCTCGAGGGTGTGGGGCGCGATGTGCTTTGCGACCCGCTTCTTGTTGTAGTCGCGGGTGTAGATGCGAGCTTCCTGGCGCCACTTCGTGATGTAGGGCACGTCGATCTTCACGGTGCGGTCCCGCAGGGCCTCCATGAACTCGTTGTTCTGGAGTTTCCGGTACTCGGGCTCGTTCGTGTGGCCGATGATGACTTCGTCGATCGTCGTCTGGGGGAACTTCTTCGGCTTGATGTTGTGCTCCTGAGAGGCACCCAGCAGGTCGTAGAGGAAGGCGACGTCGAGCTTGAGGACCTCGACGAACTCGATGATGCCGCGGTTGGCGACGCAGAACTCGCCGTCGAAGTTGAAGGCGCGCGGGTCCGAGTCGCTGCCGTACTCGGCGATCTTCCGGTAGTTGATGTCGCCGGTGAGCTCTGTGGAGTCCTGGTTCTTCTCGTCCTTTGGCTGGAAGGTGCCGATACCGACCCTGTCCTTCTCCGAGAGCACGAGACGGCGGACCCGGATGCGCGAGATGAGCGCCATCCAGTCGCCGCCGAGCTCCTTGAGTGTCTGCTTGTACATGAACCGCGAGACCGGATCGAGGTCGCCTTCGAGGCGGATCGGGTAGCGGCCAGGGTTGTCCTTGTTGAGCTCTCCGAGGACCTGGTCGCGCATGTCGGCCGGGATGAGCTTCAGGGGGTCTTCGTTCAGCGGTGACGGGATCACCTCGCCGTCGTCGCCGACCCAGCTGAAGGTGTAGAGGCGTCCGCCCTCCTTGCGGCTGTACCACTCGAGGCCCTTCTTGATGAGGCGCACGATGGTCGACTTCGCGGAGCCGACGGGGCCGTGGAGCAGGATGACGCGCCGCTCGGCGCCGTAGCCCATGGCAGCCGCTCGGAGCACGTTCACGAGCTTCATCAGGTGGACGTCGATGCCGAAGACCGCGTCCTTGCCGTCGGCGAAGGGGTCGTCGAAGAAGCGGTAGCGGACGATGCGCTTCTTGTACTCGGTGTATTCCTCTGTCCCGAAGGACATGATGAGGTCGTAGAGCCGCTGGTACGCGTTCCGCGACACGTTCGGGTCCTGCCGCACGAGGTCCAGGTACTCCTCGAAGCTGCCCTCCCAGTTCAGGGCGCGGAACTCCTCCACGTCCTGCATGGTGGCGATCATTCCGAGGATCGAGTGGGTGGAGCCCTTGCTCATGCCTTCTCCTTGAGGTCGGTGGAGTCACCGGTGGTCCCTGGTGGGCCAGGTGCTTGGAGTCCAGGGATGCGAGAGCGGTTCGCGAGGTGATCCGTGAGCATCATCATTGCCCGCGCGACCCGAGGTCCGGGTTCCGCCCGAGTATGGAGGCCCTACGGTCCCTGATTCGGACGGGATCGGGCCGGACTTCGGAGAAAGTTGTCAATTCTCCCCCAGACGTGCCGATGAAGGGCGGTCGGTCGGGCGGTTAGCATCCCGCTGATGCGGCTTGGTGGGCTCTCTTCGAAGGACCTCGACGCGCTCGGAGAGGCCCTCCGTCGAAACGAGAGCGTGCGCCTGGAGTTGACCGATGACTTCCCCAAGCGCCTGCGCGCCGACCAGATCGTGCCGCTGGTGGACGAGGTCGTCACGCGGACGCCCAGCTTCACGGCGGCGCTGTCCGAGCACCTGCCCACCCCCGGCGCTCGGCGGGAAGAGGGGATCACGGTCACCGCGATCATCCCCAGCCATCGGCGCACGCCGATCGGCCTGCAGGCGCTGAGGGAGCAGGATGTCTGCATGGAGGTCCTCGTGCTGGCCAACGGGGACGCGTCGGGCCGGGTGGAGGGCGATCGGGTCCTCGATGTGCCCTGGCTCGGTCACGGGGCCACCCGGCAAGCGGGGGTGCGCCACGCCACCGGCGAGTACGTGCTCTTGAGCGTCGATGATGCCCTCCCGCGCGGTCGTGGTTGTGTTCGCGCCCTGGTGCATGCCCTCGAAGATGGAGGCTACGACGCGGTCTTCGGCCGCCAGGTGCCATGGCCGACAGCGGATCCGGTGACCGGCCGCCGCCTCGCTTCATGGACACCTCCGGGCCGGGGGCACTTCCGCGTCGAGCAGCTCGACAACGTCTTCGCGCTCTACCGGCGCGACACGCTCCTGGAGAACCCGCTGTCCGCGGTGCCGATCGGCGAGGACCTCCACTGGAGGCGGGGCCGGCGGGTCGGCTACGTGCCGCGTGCTGTCGTCGTGCACAGCCACCCGCGGCGCCCGGGCGTGCTCTACCGCCGGAGTCGCGACCTGCACGTCCAACACCACCTCGTCGGCGACCAGCCCGCCGTGCCCACGCTCGGGGCTCTGCTCGGCGCGCTCCCCGGCGTGATTCGGCCGGCGATGCTGGCGGGACCACAAGAGATCCCGAACCAGCTCGCCGAGCTCCTGGGCCAGTGGCGCGCCGCGCGGATCACGAGCGGATGAGAGCGCGCGCATGGTATCACCGGCGCCGAACGGCCCAAGGGATCTCGTGAGCCTCCGACGCATGCTCCCCCTCGCGCCCGTGCTCCTGGCCCTTTCGGCCTGCTCCTCGCGGCAGCCGTTCTTCTCCAGCGAGACCGATCTCTCCGAGGTCCTGACCTCGGAGGTCGACGCGGCGACCTCCACCGTGCACGTCGCCATCTACACCTTCACCCACGAAGGCATCGCCAACGCGATGGAGAACGCGGCGTTGCGCGGGGTCGAGGTCCAGGTCGTCGCCGATCGCGGCCAGTACGACTCGGCCGACAACGCCATGGCGCCCACGCTGAACCGCCTGATCGCCGGGGGGGTCGAGGTGCGACTCGCCGGGGGCCTGAGCGCGGGCGGGATCCTGCACCACAAGTTCACGGTGCTCGATGAAGGCACGGTCTTGACCGGCTCCTTCAACTACACCGACTTCGCCAACACGTTGCACCGCGAGAACCTCCTGCTGTTGGCGGACCCGCCGCTGGCCGCCGAGTTCGAGCGCGTCTTCTCGGAGATCTGGGACCTTGCTGAAGCGCCTTAGCGTCGGCCTCGGGCTCCTGTTGGTGACCTCGGTCGCCCAGGCCCGCGTCTACCCGTCGCCCATCCTCGTCGACGACGAGGACGACCTCGAGCAGCTCTACCGGGACGGTCTGCTCACCGCGGACGACTACGAGACCTTGCTCGAGCTGCTCCACGACCCGATCGACTTGAACCGGGCCCGCAGAGGCGAGCTCGTGGATCTGCCGGGGGTCAGCTCGGAGACCGCGGCCCGCATCATCGAGGCTCGTCGGAGCCGAGGGCGCTTCGACCGCGTAGAGGACCTGCTCTCGATCGAGGGCGTCGACGCCAACGTGGTCGAGCAGATCGCCCCCTTCGTCGAGGTCCGCATCACCTCCGTGCCACCGCTGCATGGGGTCACCCGCGTGCGCACGGTGTTGGCTCTCGAACAAGCCGAACCCGCCATCGAGGACGACCACCCCAACCGCTCCCACCGGCTCTCCGACCTTGGCTACGAGCGCCTGCCTTCGACCTACCTCAAGACCACCGTCCGCTACGACAAGGACTGGACCGTGGGCTTCGCTGGCTACGCCCAGGAGGACGTGCGCGACGTCCAGTTCGACGCCGAGCGAGGGGACGTCTACGTCGGCTGGGGCACGCCGACCTTCACCTTCGCCAAGGGCTTCGCCTCGATCGAGCGGCAGCGGGTCAGCGCGATCATGGGCTCCTACAACGTCGGCTTCGGCAACGGGCTCACCTTCGACCGCTCCTCCAGGCGCAACCCGGAGGGCTGGTACCGGGATCTCGAGCTCAGCGGTACGGAGCACTACCGCAGCGCGAGGGGCCTCTTCGGTGGCGCCGTGCAGATGCGCACGCCCGTCGGCGAGCACGTCCTCGAGACGACGCTCTTCGCCAGCAGCTGGCGCTACGACGTCTACCAGTACGACCTCGGGCTGGGGGAGGGCGATGTCGTCGACCCCGAGTCCGACGAGCTCACGAGCCCCCGGGTCTACGTCCTCGACCGCGAGGGCAACTACCAGAAGACCCAGTACGTCACCATTCCGGATGTCTACCGAGAGGACCTCTTGGGGGCGGACGCCACCCTGCGCCTGGGTCACGGCCTCCACTATGTCGGCGCCACCGCTTGGGCCGGGCACATGGACCGGACCCTCCTCGATGGCGCCGAGAGCGACTACGACCTCGTGCTCCGGGGGGGCTACCCGGTAGAGGACTACTACGGCGCGGCGGGCGTCCACGGCGGCGCGATGGTGGGTCTGGCCGAGCTCCGCGCAGAGGTCGCCACCAGCTTCACCGGGGGCAACGGCTACTCGCTCCAGGCAGTCGTCGACCAGGGCTGGGGCGAGTTCGACGTGACGCTTCGGCGCTACGACGTCGACTTCGACAACCCCCACGCCAGGGGCACGGCCAACGCGGACGAGGTCCAGGGCTACCGGGATCGAGACGAGCAGGGGATCCTGCTGAAGACCCAGCTGGATCCAGCGATCGGCTGGAGCCTGCGGGGGCGCCTCGACCTCTGGCAGAACATCAGCGTCGCCCGCTGGAACTCAGAGGCCTACGGGCGGGTGACCCACACCCGCGATGACTGGCGATTGGCCGCCTTCGCCGACTACAAGAACCGCGACCTGAGCCGGAACGGCCGCGGCTACGTCTACGGCGGTGAGTACGACGCCTTCGCCGAGTACAGCGGCGAAGACCTGGACGACATCGAGGTCACCGACCGCGCTGGTATCCGGACCACCTGGGGTGGCGAGGTCCGAAACGAGTCCCTGCGCGTCCTCACCCTGACCGCCTTCTACAAGCGCTACTACGAGGACACCGGCCTGCTCTACCCGACCCTCGACGGGATCGGCCCCTGCGAGTACTGGTTCCAGATCGGGCAGTACGTCTGGGTCAAGGCCCAGGTCAAGCCGACCCCGAACACCGGCCTGCAGTGGCGCGTCAAGTACCTGGACGACAGCGTCCACGGCAGCCACGGAGAGCGCTACGTGGAGAGCTACCTGCAGCTCGACCAGAAGCTCCCGGAGCGCCGAGTGCGCCTCTCGGTCCGCGGCACGGTCGGCAAGAACCTGGCGGATCCCGAGGCCGACTGGGCTGATGCATGCTCACGGGCCGGCCTGCCCGAGCTGGAAGGCAGCTGCGTGGCCACCGACACAAACGACAACGAGCTCGCAGAGCCCGGCAGTCTGTATGGACTCGTCCGGGCTTCGGTCGAGTGGAGGTTCTGATGCTCCTGACGATCACCCTGGCACTCGCCGACGCCCCCGGTGAAGGAGAGCTCGTCATCAGCGAGATCCACGTCAGCGCACCCAGCGGTGTGCGCGAGTGGTTCGAGGTCTACAATCCCACGCAGACAGAGTGGGATCTGGACGGCTGTGTCCTCACAGAGGGCTCCGACGGCGGGACTACGAACGCACACACGATCTCGGACACGGTCCTGATCCCGGGAGAGGACTTCACGGTCCTGGGCTACCGGCCCGGCTCCGACTCCTCGGACTACTGCGTGGTCGAGGACTGCTCGGTGGAGCCTGCCTACTACTACCCGTCACTGGGCTTCAACGACTCCGCCGCGGAGACCCTGTCGATCACCTGTGGCGGCACGCTCGTGGACGAAGCGCCCTATGACTGGAGCGAGTTCTCGGGGCTCTGTGCGGGGGACAGCTGCGCGATCAACCTAGGTCAGGACACCATGTCCGACACGGACAACGACGACCTCGACAACTGGTGCATCCCTCCAGAGGACGAGGTCTACCTGGACCAGGTCGGCGGCGACGCCGTGGGCACGCCGGGTGCAGCCAATGTCTGCGTCGCCCCACCCCCTCTGTGCGAGGCGGGCGAGGTCGTGATCAGCGAGCTGATGGCGGATCCGCCGAACTCCTCGGACGAGTGGATCGAGCTCGCGGGGCGCTCCGGCGATGCCTGCAACCTGACCGGCTGCTTCCTGGCCATCGGGGCCTGCGCCGACACGACGAACCCCGACTGCATCAGTGACGAAAAAGAGATCGAGGGGGCGATCATCGAGCTCGCCGGTGGTGAGCACGCCGTCTTCTCCCGCGGGGACCTCCTCTATGTCGACGCGGCGGGGACCTACTCGGGCCTGTCCCAGTCCAACAGCGAGGCCCGCTGGCTGTCGTTGATCTGTGACGGCCTGGCGGTCGACACCGCGCCGCTGGACTGGTCTCTCTTCGAAGATCGCTGCCCGGAGGATGTCTCCTGCAGTGTCCAGCTCAGCCCGTCGTCCTACGATCCGTCGACCAACGACGACCTCGGCCAGTGGTGCCTGGGCGACGCTGAGGTGGCAGACGACGACGGCAACACGGTCCGTGCCACTCCGGGCGAGGTCAACGGCTGCGCGGTCTTCGACAACCCCGCCGTCGGCGAGGTCGTCTTCAGCGAGGTGATGGCGAACCCGGCGGGACTCTCCGAGTGGCTCGAGGTGACCAACACGACAAGTGGGGACCTGGAGCTCGAGGGCTGCACCGTCCAGGTCGCCGACGACGACTCCGTCGACACGACACAGATTGGTGAAGTGGCCCTGGCGGCTGGCCAGAGCCTGGCGCTGACCAGCGGCGGCTGCCTGCTCGGCGGCGAGGGCGGAGACACCGGCGGAGTGCCGGACTGCACGGAGGGCGAGGTCCCACTCTCGGGGCTCTCCCTGCCCAACACGGGGACCCGCACTGTCTCCCTGGTCTGTCCTGACGCCTCGACCGGGCTGGGCGAGCTCGAGATCGACACCTTCTCCTACGATCTCGACGTGCAGGGGGTCCGGCAGGGCCACTCGCTCGTGTTCGACGTCGCCTCCAGCTCCGATCCGGCTACCGACAACGATCCGCTGGATGCCTGGTGTGAAGCCGGGTTCTCCCAGGAGTTCGCTCGCGGCGAAGACGACGCAGAGGACTGCAACTACGGGACCCCGGGGACCGGAGATGCCTGCGTGTCATTCGACGCGAACGTCAAGGGTGGCCCCGGCTGTCGCTGCACCACTGGCGCAGGCGCCGGCGGCGTGGGGCTCTTCGCCCTGTTGATGGCCATGTTGGTGCGTCGTCGGCCAGAGTAGAGTGGACCACCCTCTGAAGGGGCCCATGTCTCCTCGCTGGCTGAACATCGCTGCGTTCTCTCTCGTGCCGCTGATGACGGCCTGCTACATCGGCGACGAGGACCGCGATGGCTACGCCGCAGAAGAGGACTGCGACGATGGGAACGCCGCCCGCTTCCCGGGCGCCACAGAGGTCTGTAACGGAGCCGACGACGACTGCGATGGGTCCGTCGACGAGGGCACCGGAGCGATGTTCTACGTGGATGGAGATGGCGACGGCGTTGGCGACGACCAGCTGACGACCGTGCACGCCTGCGAGGTGCCCGATGGCTACGCCGCCGAGGCCGGCGACTGCGACGACGGCCAGGGCGCCAACTTCCCAGGCAACGTCGAGGTGTGCGACGGGATCGACAACGACTGTGACGAGTCCATCGACGACGACGACGGCGACCTCGATGCGAGCACCGGAACCCCCTTCTACGCTGACGTGGATCAGGACGGCTACGGCGACCCGGATGCCGTCTCGCAGGTCTGTGTGCTCCCCGAAGGCTACGCCGAGAACGCGGAGGACTGCGACGACGGGGACCCCGAGCAGCACCCCGACGCCCTCGAATACTGCAACGGCGAGGACGACGACTGCGACGGAGCTCTGGACGAGGACGACGCGACCGACGCGGAGACCTGGTACGCGGACACCGACGGCGACGGCTACGGCGACGCCGCATCGACCACCACCGCCTGTGAACTCCCGAGCGGCTACGCCGCCAACGACGAGGACTGCGATCCCGACGATGGGGCACAGTTCCCTGGGGCCGACGAGTACTGCAACGGCGAGGACGACGACTGCCGCGGTGACGTGGACGAGGACGACGCCGTGGACGCCGCCACCTGGTACGCGGACAGCGACGCGGACGGCTACGGCGACGCGTCGGCGAGCGCCCCCAGCTGTGCCCAACCCGAGGGCAGCGTCGCGGACGACTCGGACTGTGACGACGACGACCGGCACCAGTACCCGGGGGCCGACGAGTACTGCAACGACGAGGACGACGACTGCGACGGTGACACCGACGAGGACGACGCAGTCGACCCCACGACCTGGTACGAGGACGCAGACTCGGACGGCTACGGCGACCCGGACAACACCACGCAGACCTGCGAGCTCCCCAGCGGCTACGCGTCCAGCGACGACGACTGCGATCCCGCCGACGGCGACCAGTACCCAGGGGCCGACGAGTACTGCAACGACGAGGACGACGACTGCGACGGCGACACCGACGAGGACGACGCGGTCGATGCCACGACCTGGTACGCCGACGACGACAGCGATGGCTACGGCGACCCGGACGACAGCTCGACGAGCTGCGACCAGCCTGGTGGAACGGTCGAGGACGACCAGGACTGCGACGACGACGACGACGACGTCAATCCGGACGGCGACGAGATCTGTGACGGCGTCGACAACGACTGCGACAGCGGGGTGACCGAGGACGACATGGCCTCGACCGTGGACGCCACCGGCGCCTACACGGACGTGACCTCCTCCGTCACGGGCACCTCGTCGTCGCCCGCGTCCTATGCGCCCACAGAGGACCTGGTCTTCTGTGACGGGACCTTCTACGTGCTGCTCGATCTGACGAGTGACATCGATGTCTCGAGCTACGATGGCGACCCCACCACGACCGTGTTGGATGGGGCCGGTGCCGGCTCGGTGGTCCGCCTCACGACCGACGGTGTCGCGGCGTCCCTTTCAGGCCTGACGCTCCAGAACGGGCAAGCGGACGCCTCGGTGTACTGGGACACCTCCACACAGACCGGAGGTGGAATCCAATGCGAGGGCAGTACGGGGGTCGAGCTCGAACTCGACGCGGTGATCGTCGAGAGCAACGACGCCGGCTCCTACGGCGGCGGGCTCTTCGCCTACGAATGCGACGTGACCATCACGGACTCCGAGTTCAGCTCGAACACTGCGGGCGGCGGGGCCGGCATCTACGCATCGGAGGCGGTCCTCGACCTGGACGATGTCGTCGTGGACTCGAACACCGCGACGGGCAGCGGGGGAGGCGTCGTCCTGGACGGCGCAGAGGACTTCACCTGGTCCGGTTCCAGCACCGGCATCTCGGCGCTGACCAGCAATACCGACGGTGGCGAGGAAGGGGGCCTGTTCGTGGCGGACGACGTCTTCGTCACCATCGCGAACGTGGACTTCGGAACCAGCGGCGGCGGCGACGACAACAGCCTGTACGACATCACGACAGAGGACGGCGCAGCCTACATGGCCGAGGACGGCGCGAGCTTCCGGTGCACCGGCGGGACGTGCGGCACCTCGGTGTCGTCCACCATCGGAGCCAGCAGCTCCGGCTACTCCTACAGCGGCGTCATCGGAACGGTGATCTCGGCGACGACGAACGGAACCCTCGATTCCGCGAAGATCGCGACGAACGACTACAGCTCCGGCTGCGGCTCGGACATGTTCCTCGTGACGAACAACGCCGCGACGGGCGGCAACTGGACGGTTCTCTGGAGCGTCGAGGACACGACCTCGACGTCTCAAATCAGCATCCAGATCCCCGTCGAGAGCGGGAACTACTACGGGCTGGTGTCCAGCCACAACGGGTGCACCGCCTACTTCTCGGCAGGCACGGCTTCGAACAAGACGGTGACTGGGCTCGGGGTGCAGGTCGGCTACCTCTACAAGGCGGGGAACCCCTCGGGGACTGCCGTCGGGAGCACGATCAACCTCAACTACGGGAGCTACTCGGGCTTCGACATCAAGACCACGGTCGCAGCAACCGAGCTCTGATGGGACGTGGTCATCAGGAGCCTTCGACCTGCGCCGTCAACGCCCATGCGACGCGCTCCGGGCCGGCTTGCCGGCCCTGCGGTAGACCCGCCTGTTAGCCGACGTCGTGTCCGGGCGGCACACGTGATCGGCGCGACTCATCAGGTCAGGCCAGGTCTCCAAGCCACCAGCTCAACTGAGCCCAACTGAGCGAGAAAGGCCTCCAACTCGACGCCATCGACATGACCGGAAACCGCAAGCCCGCAGCATCGCTCGAACTCCGCTCCAATCCAGCCTTCCACGACCTCGATCCGGCCCGCAATGGACCGATTCAGCTCGCCAAGGTGTATGCGTCCGGCGAATCCATCTTGAACCGCTCCTCGGCCTCGCGCAGAGGTTCGGAGGAGGCAGAACATGTCCAAACGAACCCGGCGCTCGGCGCCGCGGCGGCGGAAGCTCGTGGGAGCGTTTCGCGCCTCGGGCCTGAGCCAGACGAGGTTCTCGAAGAGGCACGGGATGTCGACGACGACGCTGGGCCGTTGGCTGCGCGAGTTTCCCGAGGGTGCGGCCTTCGTGGAGGTCACCGC
>PVBE012215524.1_pt1 | contig 56075 bp, 52 predicted proteins | sample 1631181 | NCBI WGS metagenome assembly PVBE01 (sample SAMN08397723, study PRJNA350692) | Marine metagenome, whole genome shotgun sequencing project. | isolation source: water | place: Pacific Ocean | collected 2012-04
GGGATGATCAGGATGCAACAGAGGACGATCACCACCGTAGGGACGGAACTCTTCTTCGGGGGATGGGGTTGTACAGGAGCCGCTTTCTGGAGGCTCGTCTTGCAGTAACGGCAGAGAATTGCGGCATCCTGAATCTGTTCCTGACAGTAGGGGCACGATTTCGTTGTCAATTTCAGTCTCCTGGTTTATGGCGTCGTCCGTTTCGCCGCGGCCTTCCAGTTTCGGAGGTATTCTATCACATTTCAATGAGAATCAGAGCGGTCGGCTCTTCCGGAAGAAGAACTCGGTCGCGAGAAAGAGAAGGGCAGCCGCTCCCATCAGATAGACCGCTTGCTCAGGACGGTAGAGCCCCAATTCTATTCGATCCATCGTGAAGGGAAATCCCCACAGGATCACACCTTGCCCGGAATAACTCTTTCCAAGGTCTATGAGAACGTGCAGAAGGCTTCCGAGATAGAGTGCCGTGAACGCCTTCTTGCGAAAACTCTCCGCGAAGAGCATCGCGAGACCAAAAGAGAGAAAGAGCAGAGGAAGGGGAGAGTGGCTCGGTTCCGCCAGCCACGAAGGGGAACCGGCCAGAAAGTGTAATCCTTTGTAGGTGATATCAGGAACGCAGGTCCCGACGAGAAAGAGCGTTCTCGTCTGGGCGTCCTTTGAACTTTTCCCGCAGAGGTTCGCGACCGCAACGTGTGTCAGGAGGTCGGCCATTTCGCCTCCCACGCTTCACGACGGATCCGGAACCGCCGGAAGAAGAGAATGATCACGCCCGCGATGGTGATGATCGATCCGGCGAGGATGATTCTCCACCAGCGGATGATCTTGTTGGGCTTCGCCTCTTTCAATTCCAGAGTCGGGGGATTCGATCGGAAGGTCCCGGTCAATTCGAGAAACATCCCCTCTTTCATCCACTCTTCTTTTCCGATGACCTTCACATCGGTTTCACCCTGCTGAAAGACGAATCCGTCTTCTTCCATTCGTTTAATTTGAGTCCCCGGAATCCAGAGGGTCTTTCCGTCGTACCCCGGTTCGAGGACCGATGCGCGAATGGGGTCGGGGTTGATCCATCTACCCTCCTGGTATCCATAGACACAGAGGGCGAGAAAGATTCCGAGGCTTCCGAAGAGTTTGATGTGGTAGAACTTATTCCCAAACACGGTTGCCTCTTTTCTGGATCAGGAATTCCCAGAGGAGGAAGAGACCAAAGGCCACCGGAACCGTCCAGATCCAGAAGAGCGGTTCGTAGAGATCGAAGCTGTACCGTTTCATGGAGAAGGGGGCGAAGATCGCGAGCGATCCCGCTCCCATGCTGTCTTTGCAGAGATCGACAAGGATGTGAAGGAGCGCTCCAACCCAGAGCATTCCCCACGCCCGCCCCCTGATCTTCTCTTCAAAAAGAAAACTCGCGAGGTAGCTGTAGAGGAGGGTTCCAAGAATCGTATGGGAGGGAACGACAAAGTAGCGCGGAGATTCGAGTATCAGGTCGAGCCCGTGGGAGAGAATATCGGGAAGAATGGTCCCCAGGAGGATTGCCATCTGCAGCGGTTTCGAAAACCGACTTGTCGGGATACGGGAGACCAGGTAGTGGGTGGCAATATCGCTCATTCGTCTCTCGGGAGAATCACGCCTTGAGGTAAATTGGTTCGACGAATCAGTCCAATGAGGAGGGCACTCATGACCAGAAGAGAGGCGAGGTAGACAATGCCCCTTTTCCATCGATAGCCGGGAAACACTTTTACCTGGGTAGCCAAGACTTCGCCCTGTTTTACGATTCCGTGAACGGTGACGAACTGTCCTTTCTTCCAGGATCCTTTTGCTCGAACGGTGATCGGAATCCGGTCTCCGACGAGAGTAAACTGATCTTTTCCCGTATGGACAATCTTCTTTGTCGGAAATTGAACCTCTTTCCCCTCGTTTCTTTCTGGGTGGGTTCGGATCGATCCGATCCCGGGATTTGTTCTTCGAAAATGGCGGTCTGATTGATAGCAAAGGAGGGTAATTCCTCCCAAAACAAGGCCGAATTTGAGCCAGGCGAATCGGTTTCCGGTTAAGAATTTTGTCCCCATTCTCTCTTATTATCGACCAATTTCGGCCTGGGACTGACAGGCTCCTCTGACACTCTGGCACGTATTTCGGGGTGTCCAATCCATTGGATTTTTAACCCATTGATTTTCAAGGGTTTAAAATTGGAAAATCTAGTTTGTTTGGCACAGGCTTTGCTTTTTAGTGGGTAGAGAAATCCTTCAAGGAGGTTAAATCATGGCAAAAATCATCGGTATCGATCTGGGCACGACTAACTCGGTCGTCGCTGTTATGGAAGGAAAAGAGGTCAAGGTCATTGCGAACAAGCATGGCGCGAATCTGACCCCTTCCATGGTCGGTTTTACAGAAGGCGGCGAACGCCTTGTCGGTCAGCTTGCCAAGCGGCAGGCCATTACGAATCCAATGAACACTGTTTATTCGATCAAGCGGTTCATGGGGCGTCGCGGTTCGGAAATTTCCGAAGAGCGTAAGATGTTCCCGTTCAAGGTAACCGGTGGATCGGAAGATCCGGTTCGGGTCGATATCCGGGGGAAGATTTACACTCCCCAGGAAATCTCTGCGATGGTCCTGCAGGATCTCAAAGAGACGGCAGAAGCGTATCTGGGCGAAACGGTCGAAGCGGCTGTTGTCACCTGCCCGGCTTACTTCAACGACTCACAGCGTCAGGCGACCAAAGAAGCGGCGAAGATTGCCGGCCTCGATGTAAAGCGGGTCTTCAACGAACCGACCGCAGCGGCGCTTGCGTACGGACTCGACAAAAAGAAAAACCAGAAGATCGCCATCTTTGATCTTGGCGGTGGAACCTTCGACATCTCGATCCTCGAGGTGGACAAGGAAGTCGTCCAGGTTCTCTCCACAAATGGGAACACCCATCTTGGGGGTGACGATTTCGACCAGACCCTGATCAACTATGTTGCCGAAGAGTTCCAGAAGACCAATGGCCAGGATCTCCGGCAGGATCCGATGGCGATGCAGCGCCTCAAAGAAGCGTGTGAGAAAGCGAAGTGCGAACTATCGAGCCTGACGGAGACGGAAATCAACCTTCCGTTTATCACGCAGGATGCGAGTCGTACTCCTCTTCACCTGTCGGTTCGGATCTCTCGTGCGAAATTTGAGCAACTCGTCGAAAACCTGGTCTCTTTGAGTCTCAAGCCGTGCGAAGCGGCTCTGGCCGATGCGAAGCTCAAGCCGAGCGACGTGGATGAAGTGGTCCTCGTCGGTGGTTCGACCCGTATCCCGCTCGTGCAGGAAGCGGTGAAGAAGCTCTTCGGAAAAGAACCGAACCGTAGCGTTAACCCGGACGAAGTTGTTGCGGTCGGTGCCGCTGTTCAGGCTGCGGTTCTTTCCGGCGACGTAAAGGATGTTCTTCTTCTCGACGTTACCCCGCTTACCCTCGGCCTGAAGGTCGAAGGGGGGATCATGGTTCCCCTTATCGAGAGGAATACAACGATCCCGACAAAGAAATCCCAGGTCTTCTCGACGGCGGCGGACAATCAACCCGCGGTGACGATCGAGGTGTTCCAGGGAGAAAGAAAGATGGCGGACGACAACCGGCTTCTCGGTCGGTTTGATCTTTCAGGGATTCCGCCGGCCCCCCGTGGCGTTCCGCAGATCGAAGTGACCTTCGATATCGATGCGAATGGAATCCTGAGCGTACATGCCAAGGATCAGGCGACCAGTAAAGAACAGTCGATTAAAATCACCGGTTCGACCGGACTCGATGAGGGCGAAATTGATCGGATGGTCAAAGAAGCGGAATCGAACTCGGAAGCGGACCAGAAGCGCCAGGAAGTGGCCGAAACCCGCAACCAGGCGGAAAACCTCTGCTACCAGATGGAAAAAACCCTGAAGGAGCATGGAGAGAAGATCTCCGCAGAGGACAAGGAGAAAGTCGAGAAATGCCTCGAAGACCTGAAGAAGGTAAACGAAGGCGAAGATGTTGAGGCGACCAAGCGTTCCATGGAAGAGTTGACGCAGGCCTCTCACTCCCTCTCGAAGGCTCTCTACGAAGAGGCGGCCAAAGAACAGGGCGGCGCTGATGCCGCAGCCGCAGCCGCAGCTGGGGCAGCTGGCGGAGAGACCCCTCCTCCGGAAGCGGCAGCACAGGCGGAAGGAAGTGGAAAAGGCGGAGAAGATGTGATCGATGCCGAATTCCGCACGAAGTAGATAACTCTTAGACCCCGGAACTCTCTTTTTGAGCTCCGGGGTCTTTTTTTGTCCGGTTGACAGCGGACGTTCGTGGGAGGATACTGGGCGGTTTCTTGCGTCTTGGAAAGAGCATATGATCGAGGCAAAAGAGCTGACAAAGGTATTCCCCGGCATCGTCGCCGTGGAGAATGTCTCCTTCCAGATAGGACAGGGAGAGATCGTCGGTTTCCTGGGACCAAACGGGGCCGGGAAGACGACCTCCATGCGAATTCTTTCCTGTTTTCTTCCCCCCACAAGCGGTTCGGCTACCGTGGCGGGCTTCGATTGCCTCTCCAATTCTCAAAAGGTTCGCGAAAGGATCGGTTATCTTCCCGAGAGAAACCCTCTCTATGAAGAAATGAGGGTCGATGAATATCTTCGGTTTCGAGCCACTCTGAAGGGTCTTTCTGGGAAGAGTCGTAAGGATCGAATGGGGGAGGCGATCGATCGTTGTGGGTTGTCTGATCGGAAGACGCAAATCATACAAACCCTTTCTCATGGCTATCGTCAACGGGTTGGGCTGGCGGATGCGATTCTTCATAATCCCGAAGTTCTTATCCTGGATGAACCAACCCTCGGACTCGATCCGAATCAGATCCGGGAAGTTCGCTCTCTGATCCAGGATCTGGGAAAAGAGCGGACGGTCCTGCTTTCCTCCCATATCCTGCCAGAGGTTGAAAAGATCTGCTCCCGTGTCCTTATTCTCAATCAGGGGAAATTGGTCGCAGAAGGGACGCCGGCGCAGATCTCTGAAAAATTGATGAAGACCGGCCGGCTTCGGCTTCACCTGCGGGGCGAAGGGAAGGGGATGAAAGAGGCGGTCGATCAACTCTCTTCAGTCTCCCACACAATCTGGACCCATAAAGAACAGGAGCAGACCTTCCTGATTGATCCCAAAAACGAAGGAGCGGGGAGAGATCTTCTCTCCCTCTGCTCGGAAAAGGGGTGGGAGGTTGTCGAGTTTGGTCCCGAGAGGTTGACCCTCGAAGATGTCTTCGTGGAAGTGACCCGTGGGGAGGGGAAGTAACATGTCCCGATTTGTTGCTCTTGTCCGCAGAGAATTGGGGGTCTATTTCTATTCTCCCATCGCATATGTGATTCTTACCGGCATGCTCTTTGTCACCGGGTTCATGTTCTTTTTCGGGAATGTGAAGCCCTCCAACGACATGCGGATTCCATTCCAGTTCGACCAGACCCTTTATCTTCTCGTTTGGATTGTCATTTTCATTTGTCCCTGGGTGACCGCACGCCTCCTGGCAGAAGAGAAGCATACGGGAACTCTCGAGACTCTTATGACCGCTCCGGTTTCCGAAGTTCAGGTTGTCCTCGCCAAGTTCCTTTCTGCGATGGTCTTTATTGCTTACTTGCTTCTTCCAACGCTCGCCTATGTTGGTTTGATCTATTCTCATGCGGATATCGATCTTGGGGCGATCGTAACCGGATATTGCGGGGTCCTCCTGGCGGCCGGCTGGATTGTTTCGATTGGAATGTTTATTTCCTCCCTCTGTCGGAACCAGATGACGGCAGGGATTCTCACTCTCCTGGCTTCCATGGGCCTTTTCTTGATTGCCATTATTCCCTCTCTGATGCCGGAGGAACTCTGGGTGAAGGAATTTCTCGAGGCGGTCAACCTCGTGCGGTATACGGAAGACTTCTTGCGGGGGGTGGTCGATTCGCGGCAATTGGTGGTCGGCTTCTCTGTTATGCTCTTTTTCCTGTATCAGACCGTTGTTGCTCTCGGTTCCCGGAGATGGAGGTAGCCTGCGATGGGGGACAGCATGAAAAAGTGGGGCCGAAAGGGAAGGATGATGCAGTGGCTGCAGGTCTTCCTCTCGATCTTCTTCCTCCTCGCGATTCTCCTCGGGGTCAATATTCTGGCGCGGGATCATTACGTTCGCAAGGACATGACCTCAGACCGCTCTTTCGCTCTCGATGATTTCACCAAGAAGATGCTCTCTTCTCTCGATCGGGATGTCACACTCTATCTCGTTCCTCCGGGACCTCAGCAAGGGCAGGACCGTGCTCTTGGCCCGGTCTGGCAGAAGATTCATATCCTGTGTGGCGAGTTTCAGAAACGGTCTTCGCGGATTCGGGTGAAGCAGATTACCGAAGCCGATCCCGCTGCGATGGAAGAATTGAAGCAGCACTTTGAGGTGTTGGTGACCAATTCAATCTACTTTCTGGGCGATCAGGGAGGCGAACGGTATTCGATCAAGGCGTTGCAGGTAAAGCGTGGAAAATTTTATGACGGAAATCCCAATACGGGAGAGGTGATCAACTTCTGGGGAGAGCGGTGGCTTGTGGCGGGGATTCGCTCGGTTACGATGGCCCAGAAACGGATTGTTTACTCTGTGATCGGTCATGGGGAGGCTTCCGCTGATCAGGGTCTACGCGTTTTGATGCGCTTCCTGGAGGAGAGGGAGGGGATTGAACTTCGCCCGATCGTTCTCCGTGATATTACCAGGATCCCCTCCGATGCAACTTGTGTTCTGATCCCTGGACCCCGACGCGCTTTCAGTGTTGCGGAGTTTGATGTCTTGGAGTCCTACCTGGGCGAGGGAGGAAGTCTTTTCCTGGCTCTCTATCCACTGTCGAAGCGGGGAGAAGAGTGGGGCCCGCGAACCGGATTCAATGAATTCCTCAAGGGGTACGGCATACAACAGGGTCTCGGGTTTGTCTGTGATGCGATTGAGAATTATCGGGGGGATGTTCGTTTTATCCCCGCGAGACGGTTTGGCGGTCACCCGATCAACACGGGTGTACAGAATTTGAATACAACGGTGACGCTGCCGTATGTGAGTGTGGTAGAGAAGATCAAGAGCGTGCCTCCTTATTGTACTGTCACGCCCCTCCTTTTTTCTGCGCCCACATCCTGGGAAGAGCAGGGACGGGTGGAGCAGGTGCGGCCTCGGCCCGATGGGGAGGAACGACTCGCTCCGGACGACGGTATGCCTGTCGCGATGGCGGTTTCGACCCGACTCGCAAAGCCGGGTCGGAATGGAAGAGAAGACGCTCGTATCGTGTTCTGGGGGTCGGCGCAAGCGTTGGGCGATGCGAACCTGGTCTCGATGGGGTATCCCAATGTAGAAAATCTGGAGTACATTCTAAATACGTTCCGGTGGCTCATGGGGGAAGAGAAGCAGATTTCGATCCCCCCGAAACGTCCGGGTCAGAGGCCTCTCGATCTGACACCCGATGTGCTCAACCGGATCAAGTGGATTACGTTGCTTGGATTCCCGGCGCTCGGTCTCTTCGTGGGAATTCTCGCCTGGTTTCTCCGGAGAAAATAATGAGCTGGAAGACGACTCTGTTTCTGGGTGTCACCGCGCTCCTGGTGGGTGTGGCGGTTCTCCTCTGGAAAAATGATGGCCCTCCTCCGGATGCGGTTCGGGCCGATTTTCTCCCTGGAATCGAGGCGCATCAAGTGAACCGGATATCGATCTCGAGTTCGAGGCAGGTGGAGATCCTTCTTGAGCGGGAAGGGCGGGCCGGATCGAATACCTGGAACCTGCTTTCCCCGGTCCAGAAGATCGCCAATGAATATCTCGTCATGGAAATGTTGCGGGGACTTTTCCAGGCACGAAAATCTCCCTTTGTCCGTCCGGGAGAAGAGAGTTACTCCGTAGCCAAATCAGGTTTTGATGGGACCGGTCTCTCCGTCAAACTACAAACCGATTCAAAAACGGTTCTGATTCGTTTTGGGAGTCCTTCGAAACTACAGCCCAATCGAATGTGGGTACAGGTTGCGGAGGATCCGAAAATCTACCTCGTGGCGAATTCTCTTTTCGATCTTTTCCAGAAAGAGATCGGCGAACTTCGGAGTAAACGGATCGCCGGATTTGAAACGCACCGGGTTACAAAAATCCATCTACAGCGGATCTATCCAGAATTGAAAGGGGGGGAACAGGTGGAAACCTCCCTGATCGAACGTCGCGATTCCGGTTGGTATCTGACAGAGCCTTTTGAAGAGAGATTGGATGATGCGCAGGTGAATGCTCTTCTCGGAGGACTTGCGGGATTGGTGGCGGAAGATTTTCTGTCGGTTCGGACTCCCGGTGAGCATGGCACGGACCGCCCCGAGTTCCGGTGCGCGTTGGAGTATGCAGAGGGAAAAAAGAAATTTGTCTATCACCTCGGGAAGTTTGTAGACGATCGAGCCCGTAGATACGTCTGGACCGACCCGGTTGATGAGGTAGCCATTGTTGCGGTCGATCGGTATTTGGAGCAGATCCCGCAAATGCGAAACAGCTTTCGTGCGGGACGGGTGATCGATTGGTCTCCTGCGGATGCGAAGCGGATTGAAATTGACTATCATGGCGTGGGGAAGATTTCCCTTGTTCCCGTCCAGGAAGCGAATCGGGCCTTTTGGTTGCCGGAAAATCCGGGTCATCCCTATGATCGAGAAAAGTCGACGAAACTTGGCTTCGGATTGTTCACTCTTTCCCTCAAAGATGATCGTTCCTGGCTCGGCGTGCAGCCGGATCAAGAGAAAGCGCTTGGATTGGACCCTCCTCAGGTGACCCTTCGCTTTGTTCTGAACAGTGGAGAGCGGGTCTTTTTCTTCGCGCTCGATGATTCGGGTGAAGCCTACATGAAAAAAGAATGGCAGGAGGAACTCTACATGGTTCCCTCCCACTACGTGAAGATTCTGCAACTTCTGGATCTGAATTACCGGACCCTGGATCTATGGAGTGTTCGTGTGGATCAGGTGACGGGCTTTCTTTGGGAAAAACGGATTCTCGGTCGGAATCCGGAATTCTGGAGTATCGTTCGCCGGAGGGATCCAGAGACGGAAGCGTGGAAATGGAACTTTAGTGACCCGGAGAGTACCCGATCGAAGTTGGTGGTGGATTGGTTACGGGCACGGGAACTCCTTGTTGGTTTGAGTCAGATCCAGGCGAAAAAATTTGTGACGAAGTCTCCTGCGATCGCAAAGCGGTTTGAACTCGACGGCACCTCCCCTCCCTATCGGCTGGTTCTTTCGCTCGGAACGGAGGGAGAAGAAAAAACCCTCCTGGTCAGCCGTAATTGGAGTAAAGCGGGTGCGGCACCCCTCTATTTTGCCCGTTTTGAGGACGATCCGATCGTTTTTCAGATTGACGCAACTTTGATCGACCTTCTTATCCAGGGTCTTGTGAAGGAAGAGTAGTTTCACCCTTTCCTTGACCCGGACTGCCGAGCCGAATATCCTGACCCCCTATGGACTTAGAAGAACTGGAAAAAATCCTCGAACTGATGGACGCCAACAAACTCACGGAGCTGGAGTACGAGGAAGAAGGAAAAAAAATACGTCTGAAACGGGAAGACGGGAGCGCCCCTGTTCCTGTGGCCATGCCGATGCCTCCCATGGCCCCGATTCCGGTTGCGGCCCCGGCGGCCCCGGCAGCACCCGCGGCCCCATCTGCGCTACCCCCCAACTGCGTTGAATTCACGGCGCCTCTCGTGGGGACGTTCTATCGGGCTCCCCGGCCGGATGCAGAGGATTTTGTGAATGTTGGGGATGAAATCACGGCGGACAAAGTGGTTTGCATCATTGAGGCGATGAAGATGATGAACGAGATCAAGGCCGAGATCAAGGGAACGATCCGGGAAATCCTCGTGAAGAATGGGCAGGCGATCGAGTTCGGAGAACCGCTCTTCCTGATTGAGAAGAAGTAGGCTGTAAACAGAATGTTCTCACGTATTCTGATAGCCAATCGAGGGGAGATCGCTCTTCGTGTCATTCGGGCTTGTAAAGAGCTCGGTATTGATACGGTCTGTGTCTACTCTCAGGCCGACAAAGATGCCGTCTATCTGAAACAGGCGGACTACTCTGTCTGTATTGGCCCTGGCCCGAGCAAAGAGAGTTATCTCGACATTTCCCGCATTCTTAGTGCCGCTGAAATCAGCGATGCGGATGCGATTCATCCTGGGTATGGATTTCTTTCTGAGAATGCCCACTTCGCCGAAATCTGCGAGTCGTGCAACATTAAATTTATCGGTCCTCCGCCGGAATCGACCCGAAGTACGGGGGACAAGGTGGCTTCCCGCGAGTTCGCAAATAAATTGAAGATTCCGACCATTCCGGGAAGTGATGGTCCGATGAAGGATGAAAAGGAAGCGGTCGAGGTGGCTCGACAGATCGGGTATCCGATCATGATCAAGGCGGCCGGCGGCGGTGGGGGGCGCGGTATGCGTGTGGCCCACAATGATGTCTCTTTGGCGAAGAATTTTATCTCTGCGCAGGCGGAAGCGGGCGCGTCCTTCAAGAGCAACGCCATCTATCTCGAGAAATATATTGAGAAGGCACGCCATATTGAAATCCAGATTCTGGCGGACCAGCATGGCAACGTGATTCATCTCGGGGAGCGAGACTGTACGATTCAGCGTCGCTTTCAAAAGTTGATTGAAGAATCGCCTTCTCCGGTGATGACTCCCGCTCTTCGAAAAGAAATGGGGAATGCTGCGATTGCCTTTGCGAAAGCGGCGGGTTACGTCAATGCAGGAACGTGTGAGTTTCTTGTCGATGAACGGGGGAAGTTTTACTTCATCGAGATGAACCGTCGGATTCAGGTAGAGCATCCGGTGACGGAGATGGTGACCGGAATCGACCTGGTGCAGGAACAGATCCGAATCGCGGCGGGGGCGAAACTTCGATACAACCAGAAGGATATTCAAATCAAGGGGTGTGCCATCGAGTGTCGGATCAATGCGGAAGATCCCGATGACGGATTCAAACCTCGGCCGGGAAAGATAACGTCTCTTTATGTGCCAGGAGGCCCCGGTATCCGATTTGACAGCCATATCTTCAGTGGATACACCATTCCCCCTTTCTATGATTCCATGATCGGAAAGCTGATTGTTCACCGGGAAACAAGGGACCAGGCGATTGCCGCGATGCGAAATGCACTTTCGGAATTTATTGTCGAAGGGATTCCCACCACCATCCCGATGCATCTTTCCGTCTTCGATCACACCCAATATATTCGGGGTCAGGTCGATACGAATTTCCTCGAACAGCATCTCGGGAAATAGCCATGGAGACTCCCGGGAACATTCTTAACCAGGCCGTCGAAGTTCTGGGGCAGGAAGATTATACCCCTCTCAGTCGGAAAATGACTCTTCGGATTCCGGGGGATCATACCGTGGTGGCGGGGCAGTTTTGTCATGTATTGACCGAGTTTGGTACGGAACCGCTTCTTCGTCGTCCCTTTTCTTATTGGGATGTTCGTCCCGGGAAGGACGGGGATACCGAGGCGGACCTCCTCTACACCATTGTGGGAGAAGGGACGGAAGCGCTTTCCCGGAAAAAGGCGGGGGACCAGGTCGGCTATCTGGGGCCGCTTGGACATGGGTTCACTCCCTCTGAAAAGGAGATCTACATCTTCGTAGCCGGGGGGGTGGGGATCGTTCCCTTCTACATTTTTGCGAAACAGCTTCGGGAGAACGGGAAGAGCCCCAGAATGGTCCTCCTTTTTGGGGGGAGGTCGAAGGAGATGTTATACGGGATCGATGACTTTTCCCAAATCGGGGTGGAAGCGTATGCGGTAACCGAATATGGATCGAGAGGGGAAAAGGGATTGGTGACGCACCTTTTGGATAAATGGTTGCCTCGACTCGACCGGGAATCGATCATGATGTATACCTGCGGACCCGACCCGATGATGAATGCGGTGGTTCGTATTGCTCGAAGGGAAGATCTTCCGTGTGAAGTTTGTATGGAGCGTCGAATGGGTTGTGCTCTTGGGGCCTGCGGGGCTTGTGTTGTTAAAGTGAAAGACGGGGATGATTGGCAATATTCGCGGATCTGTATTGAGGGTCCGACGTATGATGCGGCCCGACTGGTGATGGAATGAAAAAGTATTCTTTGCAAATTCTCGAAGAGATTTCTCAGGTGCTTCCTCTCCTGGAAGATGATGATTCGAAAAAATTCTGCGCCGAACTCAAGCGGGCAAAGAGAGTTTATATTATCGGGGTGGGTCGCAGTGGGCTTGTTGTAAAAGCGTTCGGCCAGCGGTTGATGCATATCGGTATGGAAGTTCACCTGGCGGATGAGATCACCGCTCCTGGAGCGAGTCGCGGGGATCTATTGGTGGCTTGTTCCGGAACGGGGTCCACCTTGTTTCCCCTCTATATGGCACGAAAAGCGAAAAAAATTGGAGCCCGCGTTGTTGCTCTCACAGGAAAGCGATCATCGGCTCTTGCCCGTCTCGCGAACCAGGTTATCTTTATCCCCGCTCCCCTGGAGCGGGGGAAAAAGACGAAGCAACCCGCCCGCTCCCTTTTCGAACAGGTCCTGTTTCTCTATCTCGATGGGGTCACCCTCCAACTGATGCAGGAGATGAGTGTTCCTTTCCGGAGGATCGAGCGTCGCCATGCCAACCTTGAGTGATCGGGCTTTGGCGGTCGCCCGAAGGGTGGCCCGCCAAGCAGGACGCCTTCTTCATTCTCGGGAAAAGGATCGTCGTGAGATCTCCTTCAAAGGGGGGAAAGGGAATCTGGTCACGGAGATGGATCACGCGAGTGAGGAACTCATCCTTTCCGCTCTTCGTCGTTCTTTTCCCGATCATGAGATTGTGGCGGAAGAGAGTGGCTGTCATAAAGGAAAAGGGGGTCGCTGGTATGTCGATCCTCTTGACGGGACCACCAATTATGCGCATGGCCTCCCGATTTATTCCGTTTCGATCGCCTTCGAATACAGGGGAAGGCTCGAGGCCGGGGTGATCTATCATCCCTCTCTGGATGATCTTTGGTGGGCGCAGAGGGGGAAGGGGGCGTTTCGAAATCGCACCCGGTTGAAAGTTTCTTCCACGACCACTCTCGGAGAGTCGCTTGTCTGCACAGGCTTTCCGTATGCGATGAAACCGAAACTGCATAACCTGAAATATTTTGGGGATTTTATGCGCAAGACGCGGGCGGTAAGACGGCTCGGGTCGGCCGCCCTTGACCTTTGTTGGACTTCCGCCGGGGTGTATGACGGTTTCTGGGAAATGGGGCTTTCTCCGTGGGATGTGGCGGCCGGAATCCTTCTTTGCCAGGAGGCGGGGGCGACCATTTCTGACTTCGAAGGGGGGCCCGCTCACCTGGATGGACGGGAGATCCTCGTGGCGAATAGAGACCTTCATCGCATCATGTTGGCTGTTCTGCAGGGGCGCCCATGAGTTCTCTCGTTCTTCACGGCCATTTTTATCAACCTCCTCGAGAGAATCCCTGGACCGGTCACATCGACCGGGAAGAGAGTGCGCATCCCTTTTCGGACTGGAACGAGCGAATTCATTATGAATGTTACGCAGCCAATGCTCGTGTTCGGCTGAAAGATCGAGTGGTCAACAACTACCGACGGATGAGTTTTGATTTCGGGCCGACCCTCCTGGAGTGGGTCGAACGGTTCCATCCTCGAACCTATCGCAGTCTGATCGAAGCGGATCGAGACAGTATTCGGGAGAATGGGGGGCATGGAAATGCGATGGCACATGCATACATTCATGCCATCCTTCCTCTCTGTAATAAACGGGATCGAAAAACCCTGATTCGGTGGGGTCTTCGAGACTTTGAGAATAGATTTGAGCGGACATCCGAATCTCTTTGGCTTCCAGAGACGGCCTGTGATGAGGCCACCCTCGAAGATCTTATTGAGGAATCTCTCCGGTTTGTTGTTCTCAGTCCGCAACAGGCGGGCCGATTTCGGGCTTTCGGAGAGAATTCGTGGAGCGAAGGGGACATCGATCCTACCCGTCCGTATCGATTTTTCCATCGAGATGGGTCCGGTCGTTTTGTGGATCTCTTTTTCTATGACGGAGATCTCGCCCATTCGATCGCTTTTGGCGGGGGTTTGACCTCCTCCCGTTCTTTTCTGGAGGGGAGGGAAGGGTTTATTCATCTTGCCACGGATGGAGAGACCTACGGACACCACTTTCCCCGGGGGGAAAACTTTCTTTCGGAAGTTCTTTATCGGGAAGCCGAAAGGTGCGGATTCGAAGTCACGAATTATGGAGCCTACCTGGAGAAGAATGCTCCATCGCATGAAATCGAACTCATTCCGGGAGGCTCTTCCTGGAGTTGTGCACACGGGCTCGGAAGATGGAGAGAACATTGTGGTTGTCATGCGGGGGGGCCGGATGGGTGGACCCAGGAGTGGAGGGCTCCTCTTCGGAAGTCTCTCGACTTTCTTCGGGATCGAGCGGCTCAATTTTTCGAAGAAGCGGTCGGGTCGAATGCCTGGGAAGTTCGCGATCGATATATCGCAGGTGGGTCGAAGGACGAGCAACTTCAAGCTCTTCTCCAGATGCAGAAGCATTCCCTTACGATGTACACCAGTTGCGGGTGGTTCTTCTCGGAATTATCCGGACTCGAATCGCTCCTGGTCATGAAAAGGGCGGCACGGCTTCTTGACGATCTCGACGCTCTCGGGGCGGACTCTCCCCGAGAAGAGTTTCTGGAGATCCTCGCGGAAGCGAAAAGCAACCTGCCGGAGATGGGATCGGGCGCGGATCTGTTCCGGAAGGGGGAGTCTCAGAAGTCGATCTCCCCAATGATCCCGGTCTCTTCGGAAGAGATCGATCCGTTCCACCCCAGGGTCGACATGTTGGGGGCTCATCTTGAGGAGATCGAGAATCAAAAAGGTTGTTCTTTTGCGGTTTGGGCTCCTCGGGCCCGGTCTGTTTCTGTTGTCGGGGATTTTAATGAATGGGCGGAAACGGCAAACCGGATGGTTCTCGATGATTCTACCGGAGTCTGGTCCACGTTCGTTCCAGGAGCCAATCCGGGGGATCACTACAAATTCTATATTCACGGAGTTTCGGGTCAGAAGAGTCTCCGGGCGGATCCATACTCGTTTCAATCCGAAGTTCCTCCGAACACGGCTTCAAAGATTTTTCAATCCGGATACTCTTTCCAGGATCGAGATTGGGTGGATGCCCGTCTTGCTTCGGATCCATTGCAGAAGCCGATGTCCATCTATGAGGTTCATCTCGGATCCTGGAAGGTGGGAAGCTATCGGGAGATCGCTCCGAAGCTTGCAGAGTACGTGGAAAAAATGGGGTTCACTCATGTCGAGTTCCTTCCCGTTATGGAACATCCGTTTGGAGGCTCGTGGGGATACCAGGTGACCTCTTTCTTTTCCCCAACGGCCCGCTTTGGAAATCCGGATGATTTCCGGTTTCTCGTCGACACTCTCCATCAACGGGGAATCGGTGTGATTCTCGACTGGGTTCCGGGCCATTTCCCAAAGGATGATTTCGCACTTTCGCTGTTTGATGGAAAGGCTCTTTATGAGTATGCGGATCCCCGACGGGGAGAGCATCCCGATTGGGGAACCCTTGTTTTCGATTATGGCCGGAAAGAGGTTCGGCAATTTCTGCTCGACAGCGCTCATTTTTGGCTGGAGGAGTTTCATCTGGATGGTCTCCGTCTTGATGCGGTCGCCTCCATGCTCTATCTGGATTACAGCCGGGGGCCGGGGGAGTGGGTTCCCAATATTCATGGCGGAAAAGAGGATCTGGAGGCGGTTCGTTTCCTTCAGCAGTTGACCGAAAGTATTCATGCCCGTCATCCGGGAATCCTTCTTTTGGCCGAAGAGTCTACCTCCTGGCCGGGAGTGACGCATCCCCCCAAAGAAGGGGGACTCGGATTTGACCTGAAGTGGAATATGGGGTGGATGCATGACACGCTTCTCTATTTTTCCCGTGAGCCAGTCCAGCGTTCCCGTCACCACCGAAATCTGACCTTTGGGTTTATGTATGCGTGGAGCGAGAAATTTCTCCTCCCTTTTTCGCATGACGAAGTGGTTCATGGGAAAGGCTCTCTCCTTCGGAAAATGGCGGGGAAGGAGTCGGAAAAATTCGCCAATCTTCGGGCTCTTTATGCGTACATGTGGGCGCACCCGGGGAAGAAACTTCTCTTCATGGGGAATGAGTTTGCTCCCTGGGGGGAGTGGAATCACGACCGGGAATTGGAATGGGAATATCTGGACCGTCCCGATCATGCCGGAGTCTCATGCCTGATTGAGGATCTGAACAGACTCTATCGGAACGAAAATCCTCTCTGGGAAGCCGATCATAACACGGGGGGGTTCTTATGGATTGCGGCCAATCGGGCGGAGGAGAATCTGGTTGCTTTTCTTCGGATTTCTCCCACAAAGGGAGAACAGATCTGCTGTATCAGTAATTTTTCCCGCAAGGCGAAAAAGGGGGTGCGGTTGGGGTTGCCTGTGGCGGGGAAATACGAGGAGATTCTCAATACAGATCAGGAAAAATATGGAGGGAAGGAGTCTCATCGTGGAGGAGAGGTTGTTGCGGAGTCTGTGCCCCAGGATGAGCTTCCCTTTTCCGGACGATTCGATCTTCCTCCTTTGACAACGGTTTGGTACAGGGTGCCGTAGACGTATTCCGGAATCTTTCGGTATACTTTTCTTTATGGCGGATGAACTCTCAAAAATCCATGACATGCTCCTCGAGGGGACCGCGGAGTTGCAGTGTGCCGCGGCCATGGTGCTCGGGGGATTGAAAGCGCGGGATGCGAAGACTCGGAAAGCTCTCGTGAAGGCCCTTCAGTCGGGAAATGATCTGGTCCGAACGTATGCACTCGATGCCCTCACGAAGGTGGCACCGGAAGAGGCCCTTCCTCATGTCGTTCCCCTTCTCGGAGAGACGGGGAATCTGCGGACCCGAGCCGTCCAGATGCTCCTCCAGGGGGGAGGGGGTGTTGCCTCTCTTCTTCGGTCTCAGATGAAAACGGCCGACCCTCTTGTTCGCAAGGGGATTGTGGATGTTTTGGCCCGACTCCAGGGAAAAGAATCCCCCGAAGCCCTCCTGAAAAATCTTCTCGATACGGATGCCGAGGTCGCCCGGCAGGCTTCTATTTCGTTTGGTCGTCTGATCGGAACGATGGCGACGGACCAGAAGAAGAAGCTTGCGACAAAAGCTCTTTCCCTGCTGAAGGGGAAGAAGAAAAATACTTCCCTCTCTCCCGTGCTCCAGGTTCTCGGACTTCTTCAGGTTCCCACTACAGCGCGTACCCTGGCGACGTACCTCGATAAAAAGAAGTCGAACGAAATTCGTTTGGCTGCCATGAAAGCCCTTGGATTGTTTCGGGAAGGATTGGACGCGACGGAACTCCTTCCCAAATTATGGCCTCTTTTTGAGGAATCGAGTTCCAGTGAACTTGTGGAATCCGCCCTCTCTCTTCTTTATCGGGCAAAATTTACGGCGCGACATGCCACACAGTTGAAAAAGCTGATGAAGCATTCCCATACATCGGTACAACTCTTCGCCCTCCGCGCCCTGGGCACCCTCGCGACGAAAGACGCGGGGGACCTGCTTCTGCAAAGTCTCTGGTCGAATGATCGGGAGATTTCGGATGCGGCGGCGGACGCCCTTCGATCGTCACCCAAATTCGTTCCCGCCCTTCTGAAGGCACTCGAGGAAAGTCAGGAAAAAGTGAAGGGGTGGAAGCTTGCGGATCTTCTCAAAAGTCATGCCGGGGAATTGGATGCAACAAAGAGAAAATCCCTTCAGGCTCGAATGTTCCGGCAGATGGACAAGGGAGAAGTCCGGTATCGGCAACTATTTGAAATCCTGGCGACCGCTTCGGCCAGGGACCTCCGGCGCGCCGTTCTCCGGCGTGGCCGGGATCAGGTGGCGAAGAAGGATTTCGAAGCGGCCGAAAAGACCTTCTCCCTTCTCGAACGGGAAGATCTTTCGTCTTCTGAGACTCTTTACTGGCTTGCCATTACCCGGCTTCGATTGCGTCGAAAGGATGAAGCCTCTGTTTTATTTTCCCGCCTTTTGGGAGAAAAGGACTTTTCCCTCATAAAACAGTTGGAGAAGGATCTCAAGTTTATCCAGCCTCGTGCTCTACTGACCCTTGGGTTTCATTTTGTCGAGCATCCGGGTGTTGTTCGTTCGTTTGGTGCCGACCTTCTCAAACTCGTATCGAAAAAGTTTGCGAAGAAGGATGAAGGTCGTATTGCGAAGAATAAACTGAAGACACAGGGGCTGAAGTAGAGGCGGTTCTTTCGAGTCACGATTCTGGGGGAAAACCCTGAGGGGCAATTCGATTACGCCTTGGTGATCTTCCCTTCTATTCCGTCGAACGCGTTCCGGGTATCGACGATTTGTCTCGCGTGTTTCGCGATCCAGCTGTAATCGAACGATGAGTGATCGGTGGAAAGGACCACCACATCGGCCTTTTTGATCTCTTCCTCGGTTAGATCCACCGGAGCGACTTCCAGATGTCGGTAGTGTCTCATGGTGGGGAACTGTTTATAGAAAGGATCATGAAAGACGACATGGGCTCCTTTCCCGAGAAGTCTTTCAAGGATTTTGAACGAGGGGGATTCTCGGGGATCATCGATATCTTTCTTGTAGGAGAGCCCGAGGAGGAGAACGTGAGCATCTTTTAGAGGTTTCCCGAGAGTTTCTTCCACTTTGGAAACGACATAAAAGGGCATTTGGGTGTTGATCTCACCAGCCAATTCAATAAAGCGTGTGGAGAATCCAAATTCACGTGCCCGCCACGCGAGATAAAATGGATCGATCGGGATACAGTGGCCTCCCATCCCAGGGCCCGGGTAGAAGGCCTGGAACCCGAAAGGCTTGGTCGCCGCAGCGGAGATCACTTCCCATACATCGATATTCATCTTGTCGAAACACATCTTCATCTCATTGACCATGGCGATATTGACGCAGCGGTAGATGTTCTCCATGAGCTTGGCCGCTTCGGCCACTTCGCAACTCGATACTTCGTGTACTCCGGAGACGATTTCCCGATAAAAGGCGGTGGCTGCATTTTTGGAGGGTTCATCAATCCCTCCTACCAGTTTGGGAATGATGTCGTTGGAGAAATCTTTGTTCCCGGGATCTTCCCGTTCTGGCGAGAAGGCGAGGTAGAAATCCTGCCCACATTTTTTACTTTCCCGTTCCAACTCCGGAAGCATCTCTTCCCGTGTTGTTCCCGGGTACGTGGAACTCTCCAGCACGACGAGACATCCTTCTGAAAAATGGTCTCCGATTGTTTTTGAAGTGTTGCGAATATACGAGAGGTCGGGTTGACCTTCACTCGTCAAAGGGGTGGGAACGCATATGATAATCGCATTTGCGGCCGAAAGATCATTCGGGTTACTTGTGGGGGAGAAGGTCTCTTTCTGGATGATCTCATCCGGGACCGATTGGATATAGGATTTTCCTCCGGCGAGGGTGTCGATTTTCTTTTGATCGGTATCAAAGCCGATGACCGGAAAGCCTTTGGAAAGAAGGAGTCGTACGAGAGGGAGCCCCACGTACCCGAGACCCATTACCGCGATACGGGCCTCACGGTTTCTGAATTTTTCAATCAGTTTGTTTGGCATGCTCTAATAGCATCGGCAAAAACGGCGAGTGCGGCGTCCAATTCTTCCTGTTTTACGTTAAGAGGGGGAAGGAAACGGATCGCGCCTTTTCCACAACCGATGATGAGAAGTCCCCTTTCATAAGCGGCGTCTACGATCGCATCCCGACGGGCGGGGTCCCACGAACCATCGGAGGTTCGTATGTCGATCGCCTGCATGAGGCCCAGTCCATGGACAGGCCCGATTGTATCATCATTTTTTCCGATCTCTTCCAGTTGACCAACGAGGTATTGGCCCATCTTCCGGCTGTTTTCAACGAGGCCTTCTTCCTCGATGATTTCGATTGTTCTCAGACCGGCCGCACAGGCCAGGGGGTTTCCTCCAAAGGTGTTGGCATGGCTTCCGGAAGGCCAGTTTTCCATGAGATCTTTTCGACCCAGAATGACCCCCAGAGGGATTCCTCCCCCGATCGGTTTTGCAAGGCAAAGAATGTCAGGGTCCACGCCTTCATGGTCGCAGGCCCACAACTTTCCGGTCCGACCCAACCCGGCCTGAACCTCATCCATGACGAGGAGGATGCCATATTTGTCACACCTCTCTCGAAGCCCGGCCAGGAATCCCTTCGGGGGTACGTTGTAGCCGCCTTCTCCCTGGATCGGTTCCACAAAGATGGCCGCGACATCTTCTGGAGGAGTTGTTTTTGTGAACAGGTGGTTATCAATGAAGTCGAGGTCCCCATACGGTGCATGGGAAACATCCAGGAGCGGGGCATAATGTTTTTTCTGAATCGCTTTCGAAGCGCTGAGAGAAAGAGCTCCCATGGTTCTCCCATGGAACGCATCGTAGAAGGCGATCATTTTTGGGCGACGTGTAGAGAAGCGGGAAAGTTTGATCGCGGCCTCAATCGATTCTGCGCCCGAGTTTGTCATGAAGACCTGCTTTTCCGAGCCGGGTGCCATGGCGCAGAGTTTTGTGGCGAACTCTTCCATGATGCCGTAGTAGAAATCGGTTCCGGCCATATGAAAAAATTTCGAAGCCTGTTCCTGAACGACACGTACAATTTCTGGATGAGCATGGCCCAGAGCGTTTACCGCAATGCCGGAGACAAAATCGATGAATTTATTTCCATCGACATCCCATGCATAACATCCCTTTCCATGATCGAGGACAAAGGGGTATCCCCGCGTATAAGCGGTCGTAATTACTTTTTTGTCACGGGCGATAATTTCGACCGCTTTGGGTCCGGGCAGTGTCATTTTGATTTCTGGAGCGAAGGCTGCATCGGTTTTTAGAGTCATTCATCACCTCGGGAGAAGTAGGATTGTGGACACGGAAATATACGAAATCATTCAAATTTGCGCGAGTGAATTCTTGAATCAAAACGGGACGAAGTGGGTCGGTGGCTGATAAGATACTTTTGTGATCCGACATTCGGCACCAACGTTTGGGAAAGACGAAGGGCGGGCGGTCGCCCGTATGTTGGAGACCGGGCAGATTGCGGATCCAGGCTCTTTTGAGCGGCAACTGGGGCGTCTCCTGGGACGAAGAACTTTTGCCGTCCAGAGTGGGTCTGCCGCCCTTCACCTGGCTCTTTTGTCCCTGGGGGTTCGGAAAGGGCAGCGGGTCGCCCTTTCTACCTATACCTGCGCGGCCGTCTTGAATGCGGTGAAATATGTGGGCGCACGTCCCTTATTTCTCGATGTTGGTCCCGATGGGAATATCCAGGATATTCCTGATTGTGTCACGATTGTGCCCCATATGTTTGGTCATCCGGCTCCTTTTGGTGGCCCGGGAATGATCGAAGATTTTGCAATGGCGATCGGGTCCCGGAAACCGCGGGGACCGGCCATAGGGTCCTTCTATGCCACAAAGGTAATGACCACCGGTCATGGTGGATTTATCACAGGGTGTGACGTGGAAGACCTTCTCCAGTATGATAACCGGGAGGATTACCAGGTCCGCTATAACTATCGGCTCAGTGGGCTGGCGGCCGCGGTGGGCGAAATTCAGCTGAAGAAGCTTCCTGAGTTCATTCAGCGCAGGCGCCAGATCGCCGAATACTACTATAGGGAACTGGACGGGAGTCGAGTTGAGCTTCCTCCACGGAATCGGAATCATATATTTTTCCGATACGTGGTCCGGCCGAAGGATGCGGATCGTCTTATCCGCTATCTTGCACGTCGAGGCATCGAAGCCAAGAGACCCGTCTGGCGTCCCCTGCATACGTACTTTTCTGGTAGCCGAGGGAAATATCGTGGAGCAGAAGAAATGCACCGACGGGCCGTCTCCTTGCCCATCTATCCAGGTCTCACAGACGAAGAGGCCTCCCGCGTTGTGGAGGCGGTTCGCGCGTTTCCTGGCTAAGTTTTCCACACTGTTTGTCTCTCTGGTCGTGGCTCTGATCGATCCCTCCATGGTTCTGGCTCAGGAAGGGCATCGGGGTGAGAGTGTTGATGTTCGCTTTCTGAACCAGCGAGAAGAAGTTGCCATCGTTGATGGTTGGAGTGATGAGGGAATTCGTCTGAAGCTGGAAGGAATTTCGAGCTCGATCTACTTTTCCTGGTCCCAACTTGAGCCTCAATGCTCCAAGCGACTCCAGCGAAAATTTCTCGGGAAAGGAAAGACCTCACGTTTGGGCGATCGGGTTCCCGGGTATCGGGTCATCGATCGGAAAGGGATCGATTTCTTTCCGGTTCCTCATATCGAGATCGTAGAGGGGATCAGTGTTCCTTCTTCTGATCCTGCTGTTATTCGGCTCAAAACCGGATCTCGAGTTCGAATTTTCTCTCGAAAGGATCTGGTATATATCCGGCAAGTTTCCCTCGATCGATCTGAAGTTCTTACCGAATCAGAACGGGTTGGCGAGGTTGTGAATCGGGTTCGTCCGGGGGATGAAAAGGGGTGGGACGAAGTAGGTCGCGAACTCATGCAGATGGGGATGAAAGATCGGGCCATCGATGCCTTCCGTCGTGCCGAGGTTCTTCGTCGACCTGATCTTCCAGAGGGGAAGCTTTATCGGGATCTTATTCGGATTCGTAGATCGTTGCGATTGGACCAGCTAAAGACAGAGATTCTCCGGGCCCAGGATTTTTTCCTTGAGCAGGAGTTTCCCAGTGTTCTGGAGATTCTGAAAGTCGTGGGGAAAGCGGTCAAAGATTATCAGGTTCGGTCTGAGATCCAACGAACGGGAAAAGAAATTCGGATTTGGTGGCGCTCTTCCAGGGAAGAGCAGATTGTGGTCGAGTGGGGAAGGGTGATCGATTCTCTGATTCGTTCGAAGGTGGCCGACCGTTCGATCACTCTTACGGATGCGGAAGCATACTTGCGTACGCACCTGATGTCGGATACCGATCGTTTGATTCGCCTTCGATTTGGATTTGTAAAAGAGGATCCGGATCCTGTGGATCTTTGGGAAGAACGATCTGTGGCGGATGTTCGTAAGCACTCTTTTGGCGAAGGAAGCTGGGTTCGTGTCCGACCCGATCTGGGGAATCCCCAAGAATGGTGGAAAAATGCCGATGACTCTTTCCGGGTGGCTTATCTAAAGGGTCTTTCCATCGAATCGGTCTATCGTGTCTTATGGACGGGGAAAAAGCATTGCTCCCACTGTGGTGGGAAGGGGGTTGTTTTTGCGACCGGAGCGCAAGGTTCCGTTTGCCCTACCTGTCGGGGCCTTAAGATCGAAAAAATTCTCTTCTACCGGTAAAACCTGGATTACCCGGAAGGGGATTCCGCAGAGTAATTCGGGGATTCCTTGATGATGACGATATCGTGTGGATGTGATTCTCTCAGGGAGGCGGGGCTGACTCGAAGGAATCGTGATTTCTCGCGAAGTTCTTCTACTGTAGCACATCCGCAATAGCCCATACCGGCTCGTAGACCCCCGACAAGCTGATAGACGAAGTTCGCAATGGGTCCTTTGAGAGGAACCATTCCCTCGACCCCTTCCGGAACGAGCTTCGCAGCATCCTGGATCGAGGACTGTCCATACCGGTCTTTCGATCCCTGGATCATCGCGCCCTCGGATCCCATTCCCCGGTAGGCTTTGTAGCTACGGCCTTTATGGATGATCATTTCTCCAGGACTCTCTTCGACTCCTGCAAAGAGACTTCCAATCATGACCGTATGTGCTCCGGCGGAGATCGCTTTTGGAATATCGCCGGAGTGTCGAATTCCTCCATCGGCAATGATGGGGATACCCGCGGCATTGGCCGCTTCGTTGACCGCAATAATTGCGCTGATCTGGGGAACTCCGACGCCCGCAACGATGCGGGTGGTACAGATCGATCCGGGACCGATCCCTACTTTCAGGCCATCTACTCCAGCGGCGATGAGATCTTCTGCCGCTTCTTTTGTGGCGATGTTTCCGGCAATGATCGGTTGGTCTGGAAACCGTTTCCGCAGTTCGCGAACGGTTTCAATGACATTTCTGGAATGTCCATGTGCGGTGTCGACAACGAGGACGTCGGTCTCGGCTTTGACCAGGGCTTCGGCTCGTTCAAAGTCATGCACCCCGATGGCGGCTCCGACACGGAGTCTTCCCCGGTCATCTTTACAGGCATGAGGGTGAATCGATTTCTTGTTGATATCCTTCATCGTAATAAGGCCGGTGAGACTCCCGGCGCCATCTACAATGAGGAGTTTTTCCACCTTGTTCTGAATCAAGAGTGTTTTCGCCTGGTCGAGACTGGTTCCTTCCGGTCCGGTGACCAGGGGTGTCCGGGTCATGACCTCTTCCAGGAGAGCGGTCTCATCACTCTGAAATCGAAGATCCCGGCTCGTGATAATTCCAAGGAGTTTTTTTCCTTCCGTGACCGGGATTCCGGAAATGTTTTTTTCCTCCATGACCTGTCGTGCCTCGGCCACGGTTTTCCCCGCGGGAAGGCAGATCGGGTCGGTAATGATGCCGGCTTCGAACCGTTTTACTTTTGTGACCTCATTTGCCTGGGTTTCAATGGTGAGGTTTTTGTGTATGAATCCCATGCCCCCTTCCTGGGCAAGAGCAATGGCCAGCGGAGCCGTGGTCACCGTATCCATTGCCGATGAGACGATCGGAATATTTAACGCGATCGATTTGGTAAGCCGGGTGGCCGTGTTTGCCTCTGTCGGAACGACAGAGGAGTGCCCAGGGATGAGCAATACGTCGTCAAAAGTGAAACCTTCAGCGGGGATCTTTTCAACCATGGGGGAATATACGATTCGAAGTGGGAGAGGTCAAGTCGTGGAATCAAGACTTCCCAATAACCTCTGTAATCTGTGAAATATTTTGCTCCGTTAATTCAGGATAAATCGGGAGGGAGAGCGTTTCATTCGCAAGGGTCTCGGATACAGGAAAATCTCCTGTCTCGTATCCTAAAGAGGCGTACCCCTTTTGTAGATGGGCCGGGATCGGATAATGCACGCCAAAGGCAATTTTCGCTTCGGAAAGGGTCTGTTTCAGAGACTCTCGATCTTTGGTTCGGATGGCGTATACATGGTAGACGTGCTTATTTTCCGGAAGTGCGTGGGGGCGGGTGATCGCTGTGTCTGAGAGGCCGGCATCATAAAATTTCGCCTTTTCGCGCCGTGCCTCCGTCCACGCTTCTAAATATTTTATTTTGACCCCGAGGACCGCTCCCTGGAATCCAGACATCCGGGTATTAAATCCCGGGATATCGTGAAATCCTTTCTTCTCCTGGCCCCAGTCACGGAGCATCCGGATGGTTTTATCGTAATCGGGATTATTCGTAACAACGGCGCCTCCTTCTCCGTATGCGCCTAGATTTTTTCCGGGATAAAAACTGAAACAGGCCATGTCTCCCATGGTTCCGGCTCGTTTTCCATTATGTTCTGCTCCATGTGATTGAGCCGCGTCTTCAATGACAACCAGATTATGTTTTCTTGCTATCGACATGATGGCGTCCATGTTGGCACATTGACCGTAGAGGTGTACGGGGAGGATGGCTTTCGTCCGGGGGGAGATCATTTTCTCCATTTGTTCCGGGTCCATTGTGTACGTAACGGGATCTACGTCACAGAGGATCGCTTTGGCTCCTGTATATTGAATGCTGGCGATGGTTGCGATGAAAGTAAAGGGCACCGTGATTACTTCGTCCCCCGGTCCTACTCCTGCCGCTACCAGTGCCATATGAAGGGCGCTGGTTCCGGAATTGACGCAGGCGGTGAATTTTGTACGACAGAATCGAGAGAAGGCTTCTTCAAAATCGGATACTTCTTTTCCCAAAACGTACTGGTTGGAGTCGAGGACTCTATCGAGTGCTTGCCGGATTTCTTCCCGGATCGGTCCATATTGAGCTTTGAGATCTAGGTACGGAATCATGGGCTGAAATTCTCCTCTTTCTGGGGTGAGATGATTTTGGCCATTTTATAGCAGGATTTGCTTCTTATTTCTAAGAGTGATTTCCTGCCAGGGTTTCTTTCTCTTGGTGAGAAACTAGCGAAATCCCCTTCTGTGCGCTAGGATAACCCAACTTTTCAGGGAGGACGTCGTTCAAAAGATCATGCGAAAGATTATCACATCCGTTCTGGTTCTGTCTGCTTTGGGCGCCTGCTCCTCGACTCCGAGTGAAGAGGAACGAGGGGAAGAGCTTTATCTGCGATTGCGGTATCTTCGAGCGGCCTTTGAAACGGCCTATGCGGATCACAGTTCCGCTACGCTGGATACCGTTTCCCGTGAGATTAAAAGCTATGCGCGCAATGATCTGAATCTCTTTGTTCAGGATTTGCGCAATGGTGCCCTCTGGAAGAAAGAAATTGCGGCTTTTGTGCTCGGCTTTTCTACAAACAAAAAAGCTCAGGCCGGTCTGATCGTTGCAACGCGGGACCCGGATCTGAATGTGCGGGGAATTGCTCTTGCTTCCCTTGGATTCATGGGGATGGCGGATACGCCCCTGGAAGTGTTTCAAAAAAATCTGAATTCCCCCCACTGGTATCTTCGGCAGGCGGCTCTGTATGGACTTCGGTATCAGTTGACCCCTGGAGATACGGGGGGGATGATTTCCGCGGTGATAAAGCGGCTTCGCGATTCCCAAATGGATGTTCGGAATGAGGCTCTCATTGTCCTTCGCCGGATGAAATCAAAAGAGTCTCTCTCTGCCATTATAACGATTTCCTTGAAGGATGATCATCCTCATGTTCGGCAGAGTGCGGCCATTACGCTCAGTGCGTTTGGGGAAGAGGGGGAGGAAGCGGTTCCCTCTCTTGTAGAAGTTCTTCGAGATGCGGATACCAAGGTCGTGGAGGCGGCCTGGGTTGCGCTACGCCAGATTACGGGAAATGAATTTGATCGCACCTATGAGCGGTGGCGGGATTGGTATGCGTTGGAAGAGGCCAAGTACGAATACATCTGCCTGCAACACCTGGAATCCTCTTTTGATTCCCCCGGGCAGTGCCCCAAATGTCTCGCGACCCTTTCCAAAACTCTTCGTCCTGAAATATTCCTCTGCCTTGAGCATCCTGATCTCCAGTCTGCAAAACAGGGGCGATGCTCTATCTGCAGCCGAAAAATGGTCGCATTTCGCCCCTCTCATCATTGTCCCACCCATACAGGAAGTAAATCGATTTTATCGGGAAAATGTCCTACCTGTGGAAAAGATCGCATCCCAATAAAGAAAGAGTATTCCTGCCCCACCCATCTTGATGTAGAGGCTCCGCGGTCCGGGAAGTGTTCTCGTTGTGAAAAGGAGCTGGAACCAGTCCAGAAATAATCTCATGGCGGAAGCGGAACAATCGCCAGAGGAAAATGCTCCTGAAGTTCAAATCGACAGTCAGAAGGTTGTCAAAGGAGCGGCCAAATCGGAGAGTCCCGAAGAGAACTCCAAACCTTCCGGGGCACCTTCCGAGGGTAAGAAGTCGGTAGAGCCTGCCGGTCCTGGATGGATCACAAAGCTTTGGAATACACGATCTGTTTTCGCAACCCTGGTATTATTCTCTGTCGGAACGGTCTGGCTCGGGATCGGAATATCGGAAAAAGAGGCCTTGGGAAGTACGTTAGGCGGCATTTTCCTCTTTGTCGGTTTTCTAGCCGCGGTCTTTACCTTTGTCCGCAAATCCGCTTGACACCCCGGTACCTCATCCATATACTGTCGCGTCTTATGCGAGGATTGAAACAAAAAAGTTTTGTTGCCAAGGGCAAAAGTATCGAACGGAACTGGTTCGTGGTGGATGCTACGGATAAGACGCTCGGTCGACTTGCGACCCGTATAGCAACGATTCTTATGGGAAAACATAAGCCTACCTGGACCTCCTTCCTGGATACCGGCGATTATGTGATCATCGTGAATGCCGATAAAATCAAGGTTACGGGGAAAAAGCGGGAACAGCGAACCTATCAGCGTTATTCCGGGTTTCCGGGCGGGCTGAAAGAGTTTAGTTTTGATACCTGGTTTTCAAAGCAGCCGGATGAGCTTGTTCGGCATGCCATTAAAGATATGATCCGGAATACCAAACTGGGAAGACAGCAGCGGAAGAAGCTATTCGTTTATGCGGGTCCGGAGCATCCTCACCAGGCACAGGGTCCGAAACAGCTGGAGATTGCATAGTATGGCGACGGCCAAAGAATACATTTGGGCAACGGGACGGCGGAAGTCGGCCGTGGCTCGCGTCCGGATCAAATTTGGGACCGGAAAGATTATCGTGAACAAGAAGCCGATCGCTGCTTATTTCCCAACGGAACAGGATAAAAATTCGGCTACCTCACCCCTTGTTTCAACAAAGACCCTGGGGAAATACGATGTCTTCGTGAATTGTCATGGAGGCGGCCCGAGTGGTCAAGCCGGTGCGGTAAAGCTTGGTGTCGCTCGAGCGCTGAAGATTGTGGATCCCTCTTTGGAGCCTCTTCTTCGTGAGGAAGGTCTCTTGACTCGTGATCCTCGAATGAAAGAGCGGAAAAAGCCCGGCTTGCGCGGTGCGCGTCGTGGAACGCAGTTCTCCAAGCGTTAAGTTCTGCACGAAACCGTTTTTCTCCCTTTTCTCTACAGATCTGAATTTGCATCTACGGAGGATGTTTATGGACCACCACCGTTCCAGTCGGCTTGATCGTCTCCCTCCCTATCTTTTTGCGGAATTCGAAAAGAAACGGACCGCACTCGAAAAGGAAGGCCATGATATTATCAATCTCGGAATTGGTGATCCGGATACCGATCCTCCGAAGCTCCTTTTGGATGCGATGGTTTCGGTCCTTCATGATCCTCTGGTGCATCAATACTCTCCCTCCCAGGGAACCGAAGAATTTCGCTCCGGTGTTGCCGATTTTTTTCAGCGTCGGTATGGGGTGGCTTTGGAAAATCGGGAGATCTGTCTCGCGGTTGGCTCGAAGGAATTAATTGCCCATGCCCCGATGGCCCTGACGGAGCCTGGCGATATCGTTTTGATTCCTGAACCGGGGTATCCTCCGTACCGAAGTGGAGCGGTGTTTGCCCTCGCGGAGCCTTGGGTGATGAAATTGCGTGCGGACCGGGGGTTCTTGCCCGATCTGGATGCGATTCCAGAAGAGGTTGCGAGAAAGGCACGCATTCTCTATCTGAATTATCCCAACAATCCCACAGGTGGGGTCGCCACACTCGATTTCTATCGGGAAGCGGTTTCCTTTGCCAGAAAGTACGACATTACGGTCATTTCCGATGAAGCGTATGCAGAGCTGTATTATGAAGAGCCTCCCCACTCTTTCCTTGAAGTCGAAGGTGCGAAAGAGGTTGGTGTTTCTGTTCATTCCATGACGAAAACCTTCTCCATGGCGGGATGGCGAATCGCCTGGGTTTGTGGGAACGCGGATGTGGTGGAAACCTTGCGCAGCTTCAAGGCAAACTGTGATTCGGGTCAGTTCATGGGTTTTCAAAAAGCCACAACCGCCATTCTTAAAGATGGGGCGGAGGAGATGAAGCGGATTCGAGATATGTATCGGGCTCGCCGGGACGCCTTTGTAGATGGGCTTCAGTCAACCGGCTGGAATATTCCCCGACCCAATGCAGGTCTTTATATCTGGTTTCCCGTTCCTGTAGAGGGAATGAGTTCCATGGACTTTGCCGGAAAGATTCTCGAAGAGGCGAGCGTAATCGTTCTTCCTGGATCGGGATTTGGGGAAGCCGCGGAAGGCTTTGCTCGTGCGGCTTTGACCATTCCTGAAGGTCGGATCCGGGAAGCGGCGGAGCGGATCAGTAAGATCAATTGGTAGCATGAGAACGGTTGTCATTGCCTCCCGTAATCAGGGAAAGATTGTCGAAATCAGGGAGATTTTTCGAGATCTTCCTGTAGAGTTCCGGTCCCTTTCCGACTATTCCGATGCTCCTGAAGTCGTGGAAGATGGAACGACCTTTGCCGAGAATTCCCGGAAGAAGGCGAGAGAGGTCGCTCGTTTTACAGGTTTGTGGGCTCTGGCAGATGACTCTGGATTGGAAGTGGATGCTCTTGAGGGTCGTCCTGGAATTCATTCTGCCCGCTGGGCCGGTGGGGGGGATGAAGAGAACAATGACCGACTTCTTCGAGAACTGCAGGATGTTCCCATGGAGAAAAGGGGGGCTCGATATCACGCTCATATTGCCATTGCGGATCCGGAAGGAAATATTCTTTCTGAATCGGAGGGGGTGTGTGAAGGTCGGATCGGTTTCGAGCGAAAGGGATCCGGTGGTTTTGGATACGATCCTCTCTTTTTCGTACCTGAATTCAACTGCATGATGGCGGAAGTGAGCTCCGAAAGAAAAAATCGGATTTCCCATCGAGGTCAGGCACTGGAAATCCTCCGTACGGAAATGGGCTCTATTTTGAACCCAGATCTCTCCTAAGACTCGAGCCGCTATTGACTCCTGACCTTACCGGAGTAAGATCTACCTTCATGAGCCGCAGGCAAAGTCGTTCCAGAAGAGAAAAATCGCGTCCAAAGCCGGGTCAGGAAAAGGCTTTGAATGAATTTCAGATCGGTCTTGCGGGTGCCGTTCTTCAGTCGAATCAGGAACATCCGGAAGCTCTCCGAGTTCTCTCCGACGGTCTTGTCCGGGAGGGAAGACACGCGGATGCCTTACGGGTCGACCTCCAATTGCTGGCGCTCCGTCCTCGAGATCCAATCGTTCATTATAATCTTGCTTGTGACTATTCCAGTCTTGAAAAACTGGATCAGGCCTTCGATATGCTCGACAAGGCGTTTCGTTTTGGATACCGCGACTATCGACATCTCCTGGCAGATCGTTGCCTTCAGAATGTGCGGCGGGATCCCCGCTTTCGGAAACTTCTCGATCGTCGGTGGGGAAAGAGACGCCCATAGACCCGAAGACAGGGGGGGGAATGGTAAAAACTAAAGTGATCTTTGTCTGCCAGGAATGCGGACAGCAGGCTCCCAAATGGATGGGAAAGTGCAGTGCCTGCGGGGAATTCAACACTTTCGTAGAAGAGTCTCCCTTACCCGAATCGACGGCGGGACGCCCTGTTCTATCCGAAGAGCGTCCGATTCCGATTACCGACGTTCACGCGATAGAGTGTCCTCGTATGATGACCGCCCTCCCGGAATTTGATCGGGTTTTGGGGGGAGGGATTGTCATCGGTTCCGTTGTTCTTGTCGGAGGGGAACCGGGAATCGGGAAATCGACTCTTCTTCTACAGATCGCACAGAGGATTGCCACAACGGCGGGCAAAGTCCTCTATGTTTCGAGCGAAGAGTCGGTGATGCAGACTCGTCTCCGTGCGGACAGGCTTGGTGTTTCTTCCGAGAAACTTCTTGTCGTCAGTGAGACCAATCTCGATCGGATTCGGAAGTACATGGATGAGGAGAAGCCTTCCCTCGTGATTGTGGATTCCATCCAGATGATCTATCGTCCGGAGATCCCGAGTGCACCTGGAAGTGTCGCGCAGGTTCGGGAGTGTGCCTCTGATCTTACGACACACGCGAAAAGGCATGGGATCTCTCTCTTTATTGTGGGGCATGTGACCAAAGATGGGGGAATTGCAGGCCCAAAAACGCTCGAACATCTTGTAGATGCCGTTCTCTATTTCGAAGGGGATCGGTTCCAAACGTTCCGGATTCTTCGGGGAGTGAAAAATCGGTTTGGATCCACCAATGAGATGGGCATTTTCGAAATGGTTGCCGAAGGTCTCCGTGAGGTGACCAATCCGAGTGAACTCTTTCTTTCCCAGGATCGGTCCCGGCGTGTGGGGTCGGTAGTCGTTCCTTCTCAGATCGGAACCCGGACCCTTCTTGTCGAGATTCAAGCGTTGACATCTCGTACCGCCTTTCCGGCCCCTACCCGTCGGGCGAGTGGCGTTGATTTTAATCGTATGTCCCTCATTGCGGCGGTTCTCAGTCGGCGTATTGGAATGGATCTTGGGGGAGTGGATATTTATGTGAACGCGGTGGGCGGAGTCGATCTGGAGGAACCCGCTGCGGATCTCGGTATTGCCCTGGCCATCGGTTCCAGTTTTTCCAATCGAGCGATTGATCACCGGATTTGTGCCTTCGGAGAGGTCGGTCTTTCGGCAGAGGTTCGAGGGACAACACAAGCGGCGAGCCGTGTTTTGGAAGCAAAACGGCTGGGGTTTCAGAAAGCGATCGTTTCGGCAGATAGTGTTCGGGCTATTGGAAAAACGGAAGGGATCGAGGTGGTCACCGTTCGTACTCTTCACGAAGCGCTCGAAGCGGCTGTTGTTCTCTGATTTAAAAGATTCGGAGAAGATCCGTTTGCTCAAAATCTCTTCCTGATTCATAATCGAGGAGTGCAAGAGGACTTCGGTTCATGAATGTCGCGTTTGTCACGTCAGAAGTCGTCCCCTTTTCTAAATCGGGTGGGCTCGCTGATGTCTGTGGTGCTCTCCCTCCCGCTCTTCGGAAGTTGGGAGTGGATGTCATTACGGTGACTCCTTTGCATCGTTCCGCAATGAATCTTCCCATGGAAGAGGTTTCCGTCCGGTTTTCCGTTTCGATCGGGAACGAGAAAGTCCATCCCCGGGTTTTTCGTTCCGGGGATACGTATTTGATTGAGTATGCTCCTCTCTTTGACCGGGAAGGGTTGTATGGAACGGGGGGAGGTTCGTACGCAGATAATGCGGTTCGATACAGCTTTTTCTGTCGAGCGGCTCTCGCTTTTCTTCAAGAGATTGGACTTCCGGATGTGATTCATGCCCATGATTGGCAGGCGGGACTTGTTCCTCTCTATTCGAAATCTTTGGATACCAAGACTCTTTTCACGGTTCATAATCTTGCTTACCAGGGAGTTTTCGGTTCCGATCAATATGAAACCACCGGACTCGACTGGAAGCACTACCAATGGAAAGAATTGGAATTTCACGGAAGCTGGAGCTTTATAAAAGCAGGGCTGATTTTTTCTGATGCGATTACCACGGTGAGTCCCACCTATGCAAGAGAGATTCAGATGGAGAGGTTTGGTGTGGGTTTGCATGGAGTTCTCTGTGAGCGGAAAGATCGACTTCATGGGATTCTTAATGGAATCGATTTACAGGAGTGGGATCCAGAAAGGGATCCGTTCCTTCCTCATTCGTTTTCTTCGGAAGATCTGTCCGGGAAACAGAAGTGCAAAAAGGCGCTCCAAAAAGAGTGTGGTCTACCGGAGGATCCTGATATTCCCATTATTGGAATGGTTTCTCGCCTGGCCGAGCAGAAAGGCTTCGATCTTGTCCTGGCTTCGATGGAAGATCTTTTGCAGGAAGAAGTCCAGTTTATCCTCTTGGGAAGTGGGGATCCCCGCCTTCAGACGGCATTAATGGCGGGAACCGGGCGATTTCCTGCAAAAAGTTCTCTTCACTTTATTTTTGATAATGGACTGGCGCATCGCATTGAGGCGGGAGCGGATCTCTTCCTTATGCCTTCCCGCTTCGAACCGTGCGGTTTGAATCAGATGTACAGTTTGCGGTATGGAACCGTTCCCGTGGCGCGGAGGACCGGAGGGCTTGCAGACACGATTGTGGATGGAGTGACCGGGGTTCTTTTTTCCGATTATTCTGTGGCTTCGATGATGTCTGCCATTCGAAGAGCCCTTACGCTTTATCATAATAAAGAGGCGTGGGTTAAAATCGTTTCTACCGGCATGTCGGGTGATTTTTCGTGGGACCGTTCTGCGCGCGAATATCTTCGGTTGTACGAGGGAGTTCAGAATGAAGGGCGTTGACCTGGTTTTCTGTATTCATTCGCATCAACCGGTTGGTAATTTTGATTCTGTTTTCGAACAGGTATACAACGAAGCGTACAAACCCTTTTTGGATCTTGTGGAACGCCACCCGGGAATCAAAATTTCGGCTCATTATAGTGGATCTCTGCTGGAATGGTTGGCGGAGTATCGAGCGGATTTTCTTCTTCGCCTTCGCGCTCTCAGCGATGCGGGGCGGATCGAGATGCTGGGGGGGGGGATGTATGAGCCGGTCTTTTCCCTCCTCTCTGGGGAAGATGCCCTTGGGCAGATTGGGATGATGAACGAATTTCTCCAGACGCACTTTGGTCGTCCGCCTTCCGGGATGTGGATTCCGGAACGAGTCTGGGAACCTCAAATGGCCTCCTGGTTTTCGGAAGCGGGAATCGACTATTCGGTCCTGGATGATCTTCATTTTCGATCTGCGGGGGTTTCCCCGTCGGAATTGAATAGGGCTTTTCTTACCGAAGATCGGGGAAAGCTGTTTCGATTGTTCCCGGGGAGGGAAGAGTTGCGATATGCGATTCCGTTCCGGGATCCAGAATGGACGATCGACTTCCTCCGCTCTTTTCCCGATGGATCGACCGTGGTCTATGCGGATGACGGGGAAAAATTTGGCCACTGGCCGGAGACGCACAAACATTGTTACGAAGACGGTTGGCTCGACCGCTTCTTTGGGGCGTTGTCATCCGCCCCCGGAATTCGGATTCGAACTTTCTCCGAGGTCCTTGAGGAGAAACCTCCTCAGGATCGAATCTATTTGCCTACGGCATCGTACCGCGAGATGGGGGGGTGGTCTCTTCCTTCTTCCTCCCAAAAGGAGTTTGATTCCCTCCAGAAGGATCTTGAAGCCTCCGGTCGTTGGGAAGGAATCAAACCGTTTTTTTCTGGTGGGTTATGGCGGAACTTCCGGGTGAAGTATCCCGAATTATTCCAAATGTATGCACGCATGGTGGGGATCTCTCAACGAGTCAAAGCCACGACCCCTGAGAGACAGAGGGCGGCCCAAAGGGATCTTTACAAGGCGCAATGTAATTGTGGATGGTGGCATGGGGTCTTTGGCGGGGTCTATCTTCCCCATCTTCGAGCCAACATTTATTCCCATCTATTATCCGCCGAAGAACAGGTTCGAGGAGAGGCTCTTCTCGGGTGGAACCGGGGCGATTTCGATCTGGATGGAAGGGAAGATCTTGAGATCTATAATCGTGAATACCGACTCTGGCTCGTTCCGGAAAAAGGGGCGCGTTTGGCGGAATGCGATCTGCGCCGGGCTCGTCTCAATCTTGTGGGTGGGGTCTCTCGTCGCTATGAAACCTCTCACGAGGTAGGGGAAGTTTCTCCGGAATCGGAAGAGGGTGTGAAAAGTATTCATGATCATACTTCGGGTGTAGATGAGATTGAGCCAGAGAGCTTTGAGTATGACCGATATACGCATGCTTCGCTTCTCGACCACTTTTTCCCCTCCGATATTAAAATAGAGGACGTCCTTTCCGGAGAAAGAGAGTCGGGCGATTTTGTAGAGGGACGGTATGACGTTGCCTGCCAGAATGATCACAATAGGGTCGAGGCCTCTTTCCATCGTTTGGGGCGGGTCGGAAATCAGGAGGTGGACCTTGAGAAGAAAGTAACTCTTGATCCGGGAGTTTCTCTCTTTACGACGGAATATACGATTCGAAATCGTTCGAAGAGCCCTCTCAATCAGATCTTTGCGGTTGAATTTTTCTTCCCGGTGGGAGAAGAGGGGAGCTTTCTCCATCATGGAAGGGGCGGTTCCATCGGATCTCCGACGGAAAGGGGGGAATGGAAAACGATTCAGCCATTGTGGATTCGTGATCCGGCACAGGGGGTTGATGTGGGGATCGAGGGAACGGGTCCTACAGGGTATTGGGTTCTCCCTTTGTTAACGGTGGCCCTCTCTGAGAAAGGATTACAACGAACGTATCAGGGAACGGTAGTGATGGCCTATTGGAGGCTCTGTATCGCTCCGGGAAAGGAATGGGTGGGGGACCTTCAACACGAGTTTCGACTTCTCCTGTAGAGAAACGCACCCCTTGACAGATCTCGGTTCTTCCCCGATTCTGTTCATGGACAGGGAGATTATGAAGATACTTATTCTATCTCGGAAAAAACGCCTCTACTCTACGCGGCGTCTGCGGGAAGAGGCCGAGAAACTGGGGCATGAGGTTTTTATCCTTGATCCTCTCAAGTGCGTCCTCTTCTTGAAAGAGGATGGTCCTCGAATGTATTACGGCCCAAAAGAAATCCGCGATATCGACCTTGTCATTCCTCGTGTCGGTACGTTCGGAACGGCGTATGCGATTTCCGTTGTTCGGCATCTCGGGTTGATGAACATTCCCTGTATGAACGATGACGCCTCTATTACACGGGCGCGAAACAAATTGGAATGCCTGCAACTTTTGGCAAAAGAGGGGATTCAGATTCCCGATACAATGATCTCTCGTCATCCCCGGATGGTTCGCAGTCGGATCAAGCAACTGGGGGGAACTCCGGTCATTATGAAATTGCTCCGAGGTACCTGGGGAACGGGAGTTGTCTATGCCGAGAGTGATGCGGCGGTTGAATCAATGTTGGAAACAATGTGGGGAATCGGAGAGGACATTATGATTCAGAAATTCGTTTCTGAATCGAAAGGTCGGGATATTCGAGTTCTGGTTATTGATGGGAAAGTCTCTGCATCGATGCGTCGCATCGCGAAGAAGGGGGAGTTTCGATCGAATATTCATCGGGGAGGCACCGGAGAGACGGTCGAGCTTTCGAAAGAGTATCAGGAAGCCGCGCTCGCTTCCGTTCGTGTGACCGGATTACGTCTTGCCGGGGTCGACTTGCTCGAATCGAACGAAGGTCCGAAGGTGATTGAGGTGAATGCTTCTCCTGGATTCCAGGGGATGGAATCGGCAACGGAGAAAAATGTAGCCCGCATGATCATTGAAGCCGGCGTTCTCCATGCGTTGACGGTAAAGGAGTCTTCTTAACTTACAGGGGAAACGTTGTTAGAACGTGAATTCAGCGATTTCATCCTTTACAATGTTTCTTGGCTCACGGGTGTGAGTGTAAAATACAGCAATAAAGGAATCTTATGGATCCGGAGTGGCCTAGTATAGCAGCACGTCTTGGCCTCGCGTTTCTCTTGGGGGGCTTGATTGGTCTGGAGCGAGAGACGCATGGTCAGGCGGCGGGACTTCGTACCCATATGGTTGTCACCCTTGGGGCGGCTCTCATCACCCTTATTTCCTTGAAGATGTCTTTGATGGGAACGGGAGTTCCGGCCGATCCCGGTCGTATTGCGGCCCAGATTGTGAGTGGGATCGGGTTTCTCGGTGCCGGGGCGATTATTCGGTATGGAATGACGATTCGAGGTCTGACGACGGCGGCTTGTCTCTGGACGTCGGCTGGGATTGGGATGGCCTGTGGGATCGGTTTTTGGTTTGGTGCGCTGGCAACCGCTGCACTGACGGTGATCGCCACGTTTGTTTTCGACCGGGTGGAAAAGAAGTATCTCCAGGATACCAGTGTGAAACGGATTCTGATCCGGGCGAGTGAAGGGGCGGGTGTCCTTGAAAAGGTCGAGGGGGTCTTCAAGAAAGAGTCGATTCGGATGAAGTCGATCGGAATTGAGAAAGATTTCCTAGAAAAGATTCTGCAACTGAATATCACGGTAAATATGTCAGAAAAGATCAATCTGGAGACTCTCCTCGATCGTCTGAACGATGTTCCGAATGTCGAGCGGGTTGAGATCGAGTGACTTCTTGACCCACGGATCATTGCCTTGATAGAATTCTGGCCATGTCACCAGCTGTGAATTGCCCTTTTTGTGGCGCCGGATTTGAAGCTCTTCCAGGCCAGTCGGCTACCTGCTCTTCCTGCCAGGGGGTATTTGTTCCCTCGGGTTCCTCCACTCCACAGGATATGCCTCCTCCGGGATCTTCTTCTGGTCCCTCTTCGGGTGAGAAGCCCTGTCCCATGTGTGGGGAGACCATCAAGGCGCTGGCGGTGATCTGTCGGTACTGTAAAGCGCAAGTAGGCAATCCTTCCCCCTCGGCACCTCAACCCCAGGCGTATGCAGCGCCCAATCCGGGTTATCCTCTGCCAAAAAAGAAATCGTCCTGGCTGATGTGGACGTTGATTATTGGGGGCGTTTTCCTTCTCTGTTGCGGAGGGGGTGTGGTTGGGATGTTGGTTTCGGCGCCCGAGATTACCCGGGAAGGTTGTCAGCAGAACCTGGCGTGGCTTGCAAATGAGGCTCGCCTTCAGAAGGAGGGCCTGGATGAATTCCAGGGAAGGGGTCTCTGGGTACATGTCTCTCGCAATGAACCGGGGAAAGAATATTGTCCCGGAACCATCATATGGAAATTCGAACCTCGTTCGTACCTCGGCCCGCAGAAGCCGTATTCGGAGTGTGGTGAGGATGAACCGGTTGCGGGCTGTCCCAAGGATGCTCATGAAGAGGGCCGTTTTGTTCTCTATAAGAATGGGATTCACGAGTTTGTCTTGAAGAGTGATCCGGAGTACGCGGAGATTTTCAAGCTGCTGGTGGAGTGATCTTCATTCCGGTCATTTTCTTTTTTTCCTTTGGGCCATTTCGTACACTGTGCCCGATTCAAACTTGAATAGAGGGATTTAGATTCATGGCGAAGCATGGTCCGTTTGATGTTGTGGTGATCGGGAGTGGTCCTGGTGGATATGTGGCGGCGATTCGGGCGGGCCAACTCGGTCTGAAGGTTGCCGTAGTGGAAAGAGATTCCCGCTTTGGTGGGACCTGTCTTCTCCGGGGTTGCATTCCGACCAAGGCTCTTCTGCATGATGCGTATCTATACAAGCAGGTGCAATCGGCCTCCAAATATGGAATTGAAGTAGATGGCTTACGTCTCAATTACGAGAAGGTGGCCAAACATAAAGAAATCGTGGTGAAGAAACTCGCCATGGGAGTGCAGGGCCTTCTCAAGAAGAACAAGGTGAAAACATTTTCCGGATTCGGAAAAATTGTTCGTCCGGGTGTGGTCTCCGTGAATGATACCGATGAGATTGAGGCAAAGAATATTCTCCTGGCGACCGGATCGGAAGCGCGTTGGTTCCCTGGGATGGAACCGGATGGAAAGGGGATCGTGACCAATCGGGAAATCCTCGACTGGACGGAACTTCCAAAATCTCTTGTGGTGATCGGAGCGGGAGCGGTCGGGACCGAATTTGCCTCCCTCTTCCATCGCTTTGGAGTGGAGACAACGCTGATCGAGGCTCTACCGAACATCACTCCTCTTGAGGATGCGGAAGTCTCCGGGGAACTCGAAAAGATTCTTAAGAAGCGCGGGATCAATGTACTCACAGGGGCGATGGTAGAGGCGATTAAGCCGGGATACGAAGTGGTCATTTCTGTCGGTGGAAAGAAGCAATCGATCAAAGCCGAAAAAGTTCTCGTGGCGGTTGGACGGAAACCGAATACCGATGGGATTGGTCTCGAAAATACTACCGCCAAAGCGGAGAAGGGTTTTGTCCACGTAAATGAATACATGGAAACCGAAGAACCGGGGATCTATGCGATTGGCGATATCGTCCGGACGGCGGCCCTTGCTCACGTTGCCTCCGCGGAAGGGATCCTTGCGGTTGACCGAATGGCGGGGCGCGAGGTTCAACCGATTAATCATGACCGCATTCCGAATGTCACCTACTGCGATCCCCAGGTCGCGAGCGTCGGTCTTACAGAGAAGGCCGCACGGGAACGGGGATATGATGTTCAGTGCGGGAAATTCCCCTACATGGGAATCGGAAAGGCATCGATCGAAGGGGAAACTGACGGGTTTGTAAAAATCGTTGGGGAGAAGAAATATAACGAAGTCCTCGGGATCCATATTCTGCATGCCCATGCGGGAGAAATGATTGCCGAAGGAGTTGCCGTATTGAATGGGGAGTTGACCGTAGAGGCGCTCGCCAATTCGATCCATCCGCATCCGACCCTCTCTGAGGCGGTCGCGGAAGCGACGCATGCCTATTTTGGTCATGCGATTCATATCTGAGGTGGTATGAAACGGTGGGCTCTTTTTCTGGGTTGTACCCTGTTTTTGGGGGTCGCCTGGTTTTGCCGCCCGTATCTCGCGATAATTCCCGACCTTTGCCTTTTTAAGCGCATGGTCGGAGTAGGGTGCCCCGGATGTGGGCTGACCCGCTCGGTAGCCGCCACGGCACATTGGCAACTGGGGGAGGCTTTCCAGTTGCATCTTTTTGGTCCTTTCGTTCTGAGTGCTGCAATTCTTTTCTGGGCAAGTCTTCTCTTTCGTTTTCGAATTCCCTGGGATGAAAAACAGGGAACGTATGTGGTGGGGGCGCTCATTATGGTTCTTCTCATTTATTACGGGATCCGGCTTTCCATGGGGATGGTTCCGTAGATAAGGGTGGTGAAGACGAGGGGATCGCATCTCGATTTTCCAGTCGAAATCCGCTAAGCTACGCCCCGATGGAAACACCCGCAACACCAGCACGGAAACCGGCGTGGTTGAAAGTACGCTTCCCGAGTGGGGAAGGGTATCGAACCACTCTGGAAACCGCGCGAAAAAAGAAACTGCATACCGTGTGTGAAGAGGCACACTGTCCCAATATTGCAGAGTGTTGGGGACGGAAAACCGCTACCTTTATGATTCTGGGCGATACCTGTACCCGGGCGTGCAAATTTTGTGCGGTGAAGACGGGTCGTCCCCGGTTCCTCGATACGGAAGAGCCGGTTCGTACGGCGGTTGCGGTTCGGGATCTCGGGATTCGACATGCGGTGATTACGAGTGTCAATCGGGATGAGTTGAAAGATGGAGGGGCGGGTATCTTTGCCGAGACGGTTCGCCAGATCCGGAAGCTTTCTCCTGAAACTCGTATTGAGGTTTTGACTCCTGATTTCCTGGGGAAACGAGCAGCGCTTGAGTTGATGTGGGATTCCCGTCCCGATGTCTTTGGACATAACATTGAGGTTGTTCCTCGTCTGCAGAAAAAGATCCGCAGCGCGGCAAATTACGAAAGATCGATCATGGTCCTGGAGGAAACAAAGAAGATCGGTGGGATGTTGATCAAGACCGGTCTCCAACTGGGGCATGGGGAGTCGTGGGAAGAAATCCTCGAGGTCATTGATGACATGGTTCGGATCGGACTCGATGTTTTTACCATTGGACAGTATCTTCAGCCGACAAAAAAGCATCTTCCTGTGCGGAAATATTACACTCCCGAAGAGTTTGAGCTTTTGCGGAAGGAATCTCTTGGCCGGGGCATTCCCTGGTGCCAGTCCGGACCTTTGGTTCGAAGCTCGTACCGGGCCGAAGAACCGTTCGAAGCTCTTTAATTCCTTCCCATTTGCTTGACAGGATTCCCGTTTGATTCGATAAAGGTGCAAGTCATTCTTTATCCATGAGGTTGTCACGATGTATTCATTCGTTCCGCGTGAGATGTTTCTGACCAAGGGGGTGGGGCGCCACAAAGAGCGTCTGGCCAGTTTTGAGGAAGCTCTCCGGAATGCCCAGATTGCGAAATATAACCTGATTCATGTCTCGAGTATTTTCCCGCCCAATTGCAAGCTCGTTTCTCCCAATAAGGGATTGAAGAAACTGAGTGCAGGACAGGTGGTGCCCGTTGTGATTGCCCGTGCGGAGACGAATGAGAAAAACCGTTTGATCGCAACGTCGATCGGGGTGGCGATTCCTGCGAACAAGAATCAATATGGATATCTCTCCGAACATCACAGCTTCGGAGAATCGGATGACGAGGCGGGGGACTACGCAGAGGATCTCGCCGCTTCGATGCTCGCCACGATTCTGGGTCTCGATTTTGATACAGGGGCGACCTGGAATCAGCGGGAAGAGCAGTGGAAGATCAGCGGGAAGATCGTCAAGACGACCAATGTGACTCAATCCGCAATCGGAAACGGCGGACTCTGGACCACCGCTGTCTCTGCGGCTGTTTTGATCCCCTGATTTTCTGACGATGAGTAGACGAGATCCTTCTGTTGCTGGTGTTTTCTATCCCGAGGACCCCTCGATCCTTCGTGCTCAAGTGGAACAGTTTCTGGTAGAGCCGTCCCATCAAAAGGCGCTGGCGATTATTGTTCCTCACGCCGGTTATCGATATTCGGGATCGGTTGCGGGTGTGACTTATTCGAAAGTCGACATCCCCGGAAAGGTGGTTTTGCTCTCTTTCCATCACCGGGGACGGGGAGAATCGATTTCGATTTGGCCAACGGGAACCTGGAAGAGTCCCCTTGGGGGGGTCTCCATTGATGGGGATCTTGCCGAAAGAATCAAGGAGGGGGTCCCGGAGGCTTCTTTCGACGAGGAGGGGCATCTGGACGAGCATTCTGCCGAGGTGCAGATCCCCTTCCTTCAGGTTCTTCGTCCTGATGTACAGATCGTTCCTGTCGCGATAAACTTGCACATGCAGTCGACGGAATCGATTGCCCGGTTTGGAGAATCTCTTTCTCAAATTCTCAAAGAAGAGCTTGTTATTTGCTCGACAGATTTGAATCATTATGCAGATCATGATCGGACCGTGGAACTCGACAACGCCGTTATTGAGCCGATGACCCGTCTGGATCATGAAGGACTCGTCTCTGCGATTCGAACTCATGGGGTATCCATGTGTGGGGTGGCCCCCACGATTGCGACCCTTTCTTATGCGAAGAGTTGTGGGGCCGATCGGGCGACTGTTATCGCCCATCGGACGAGTGCAGAAACCGGGGGCGACCGGGACCGTTGTGTTGGATATGTAGGAATGACGATATGTGGAAATTAAAACGCACACACACATGCGATGAACTTCGCGTTGCGCACGAAGGAGAAACGGTGATCCTCAACGGCTGGGTGATGGCCCGGCGGGATTTTGGGAACCTGATCTTCATCGATTTACGGGATCGAAATGGGCGAACACAGGTGATCTTCAGCCCGGACCGGAAAGAGGAGATCGTCGAGACCGCTTCCAAACTCGGGAAGGAGTTTGTCGTTGCCGTTCGCGGTATTGTCCGCAAGCGTGGCGAAGATATGATCAATCGGGAAATCCCAACGGGAGAAATTGAAGTTGAGGCGGAAGAGATTGAGATCCTCAATGAAGCGAAGACCCCTCCCTTCGAAATTACCGATCGGGTGAATGTTTCTGAGGATCTTCGCCTCCAATACCGCTACCTCGATCTTCGTCGTCCCCAGATGCAGAAGAATTTCCTGGTTCGATCCAAAATTATCCATGCGATCCGTGAGTACATGGAGGAGCATGGATTTACGGATATTGAAACCCCGTACATGGTGAAGTTTACTCCGGGTGGGGCGCGGAACTTTATTACTCCGAGCCGTCATTTCCCGGGAAAATTCTTCGCCTTTGCCGAAAGCCCTCAGATTTTCAAGCAACTCTTCATGGTGGGCGGAATTGACCGGTACTATCAAATCGCGCGTTGTTTCCGGGATGAGGATCTTCGTGCCGATCGGCAGCTCGAATTTACCCAGCTCGACCTCGAAATGTCTTTTGTAGACGAAGAGGATGTTCAGAGGATTGTCGAAGGGGCCATTTCTGCCGTCTGGACCAAGGTCCTGGGGAAAGAGACAAAGGGTCCTTTCCCGGTGCTCGCCTACGATGATGCGGTTCTGCACTACGGTTCGGACAAGCCTGACCTTCGTTTTGATATGAAAATCTGGGATATCTCCGATGCGGTAAAAGAATCCGATTTCAAGGTTTTCTCTTCTACGATCGGTTCGGGAGGAGTGATTCGAGGCTTGACCGCCACCGGATGTGCCAGTTGGTCCCGGAAGCAGGTGGATGAGTTGGAAACGTATGTGAAGGGAGTGGGCGCGAAGGGTCTCGTTCGCCTGAAGGTCGAGGACGGGAAGCTGACCGGAGGGGTGGCCAAGTTTCTCAAAGATGAGGAGATGGCGGCCATTCTCAAGACGTCTGGAGCGAAGGATGGGGATCTGCTTCTCGCGGTTGCGGATGAAGAGGAGACCGCTGCGTATATCCTGGGAGGCCTCCGACTCATTCTCCGTGACAAGCTTGGCCTGGCCGAAGGGAAGGGGGACCAATTCTGTTGGGTGGTCGACTTCCCGATGTTCGAAGTGAATGAAGAGGGCCAAACGGGGGCCCGGCACCATCCCTTTACCTGTCCCAAAGATGAATATATCGACTCTCTCGAGAGTGATCCGATGAAGGTAAAGGCGAAGGCGTATGACCTGGTTCTCAATGGGATCGAGCTTGGCGGAGGATCGATCCGAATTCACCGTAAGGATATCCAGGCGAGGATTTTTAAGCTACTCGGCATGAGCGATCAGTTCGCTCGGGATCGTTTTGGCTTTCTGCTCGACGCATTCGAATACGGTGCTCCACCGCATGGCGGGGTTGCGCTCGGAATTGACCGGATCGTCATGCTCGCCCTGGGCCTCGACCATATCCGGGACGTGATCGCCTTCCCGAAAACGCAGTCGACCGTCTGCCTGATGACCGGGGCTCCCGATACCGTAACCGACAAGCAACTCAAGGAATTGCACGTCAAGGTGCTCGAAAAGGAGTCTGGAAAGTAGGAGGGTCTCTCTTGCGGAGGCTCTCTCCTAGGGGTATCGTGGAGGTGAGGGAATGAAGACACTTGCCGGCTTGTATTTTGGGATAACCACGAATCGCAAGGCGAAACGTGACTTGGGGTCCCTTTTCAAGTTTCTTGTTGCGCTGATCGCTCTGGTGACAACCCATAGCATTCTTTTTCATCTGATCATGGCGTACGAGGACCGTTCGTATAGCTGGATCACCGGTCCATACTGGACTTTGACGGTGATGTCCACTCTCGGAACCGGCGATATCCATTATTTAAGCGATCTGGGAAAAGCCTTTACGATCCTGGTCATCATAACGGGAATCCTGTTTTTGATGACTCTATTGCCCTTTTCCTTTATTTCCTTTTTTTATGCGCCCTGGATGGAGGCTCAAAAGGCGGCGAGGGCTCCGAAGAGAGTCGATCCTACCCTGGCGGGTCATGTGATCTTGACGCACTACGGCCCGGTGACCGCCTCCCTCATTACGAAATTAAAACAATATCACTACCCCTATAAACTGATTGTTCCTGATTTGCAGGAAGCACTTCGGTTGCATGATGATTTTGGGGTGGATGTCATTTTGGGTAATCTCGACAACCAAAAAACGTATAAGAGGGTGAATATAGACCGTGCTGCGATGGTCGTGGCAACCTCGACAGACCCCGTGAATACGAACGTTGCTTTTACCGTTCGGGAGATTTCGGAGAAGGTCCCGATCGTCTCCCTGGCGAAGGATAATGCTTCTATCGACATTCTGAAGCTGGCCGGATCGACAGAGGTTCTCCGTCTTGGAGAGTTGATGGGGCAGTCCCTCGCCCGGCGGGTCATCGGGAATGACGCGATGACACACGTGATTGATCAGTTCGATGATCTTTTCATTGCGGAGGCGAATGCTTCGAAGACTCCCCTTGTTGGAAAGAGTCTGGGGGAACTGAAGCTTCGGGAGAATGTCGGGATTACGGTCGTTGGTGTCTGGGAGCGGGGAAACTTTGAAATCCCCACCCCTCAAACAAAGGTGACCAAGCATACGATTCTCATCCTTGCGGGCTCTCGAGCACAACTCGATAAATATGACGAGCTCTTCTGTATCTACAACGTCTCGGTCGATCCGGTCATCATTCTGGGAGGGGGACGTGTCGGGCGTGGGACGGGACGTGCCCTGAAGGAGCGTGGAATTGATTATCGAATCATCGAGCGTATCGATGGATTAGTGAAAGATAAGGACAGGGTTGTCGTTGGAAATGCGGCCGAATGGGAGGTCCTGCGAAAAGCGGGGATTGAGAAGGCTCCGGCTGTGGTGATCACAACGCATGATGATGATACCAACATCTATCTGACGCTCTACTGTCGAAAGCTTCGTCCCGATATTCAGATCATCAGTCGTTCTACGCTGGAGCGAAACGTCGCAACTCTTCACCGGGCAGGAAGCGATTTTGTGATGTCGTATGCCTCTATGGGGGCGAATACGATCTTCAACTATTTGAAGAGGGGAAAGACCCTGCTTCTTGCCGAAGGTCTCGACGTATTCCGGGTAAAAGTTCCTTCGGATATGGTCGGGAAGACCATTGAACAAACGAAACTTCGAGAAGAGACCGGCTGCACCGTCGTTGCTATTCAGAATGGCTCCGGTATGCAGATTAATCCTTCTCCCACGCTCCCTCTTCTTGCAGACGGAGATATGATCCTCATCGGGAATGCGGAAGGGGAAAATCAATTCCTTGCGAAGCACGAAGTGTCCTAGGCGGATTCCTGTTTTTTCATTCCGTGCACGCAATAAGCGGGAACCTTTTCTCTCCGGGCGAGGTCCTGATTTTTCTTCCGAACGGTCGCGTTTTTTGATGGTTCCGCCTTGTGGTGTTGGTGCAGGACGACCGCCTGTGTCCAGATCGATTTGGGAGAAACACCGATCATCAGGAGCCTTCGCCGGACATCCTCATCGGCCCCTCCCCATCCTTTGAACTGCTCATCATATCCATTGATCTTGTCGAGGTGTTCCCGTCGTACCGAATAGTTCAGGCCCATATTGGAGGGGCGTCCGCTTTTCCAGAAGGCTCGGTAGAGCAGATCCTTTAGATGACGTCTTCGTAATCGCCTTTTCCGTTCCGGGGTGAGGAATTCCTCATGCTGTCCCTGGAGGATAAGGGCGGGGTGATTTCGTCGGTTTCCTTTTCGGTAAGGCGAACATATCCCCCGCAAAGCATTTTTTCGTCAGCATCAAACTGGAGGTGGACCTGAAGCAGGTCCTTCATCGGAATCGAATCGCAATCGGTAAAGAGGATGATCGGAGAGCCACATTCGGCTATTCCCCTGTTTAGGATCGAGGCCCGACGATGTCCTTCATGTTCCTGCCTGACGTGCCGAATCGGGAAGGGGGCTTTCCTGGAGAATTCCTGCACCACTTCGGCGGTGTGGTCCGAAGATCCGTCATCGGCGATCACGATTTCAAAAGATTTTATCGTTTGGCAGAGATATCCCGTGAGGCAATGGCGCAAAGATTCTGCACGATTGAATGTGTTGATCAGGACGCTGATTCTCGATTTATGACTTCCGATAGCTCAAGAGTATGGCGTAGTGTGACCCCGGATACAAATTTTAACTGTTTTTTGAATCTGGTCTTTCCGGTGTGAACTTGACTTGTTTCGAGCTCGAAAGTAGACTCTGACACCCTATGCCTATCAATATACAGCTTCCAGACGGTTCAGAGCGGGAATTAGCCGATGGCGCGACCGCGTATGATCTGGCCGAGTCCATTTCCCCTAATTTGGCGAAGGTGGTTCTGGCGGCGAAAGTAAATGGCCAGATCCACGATTTTCATACTCCGTTGCCCGATAAGGCGGACGTTCTTCTCCTGAAATCAGGGACCGAGGAGGCGCTTGAAGTGCAACGTCATTCTGGGGCTCACATTCTCGCCGGTGCGGTAAAACGGATTTTTGGTTCGGATGTGCGTTTTGGCATCGGTCCTGCCATTGCGGACGGATTCTATTACGATCTCGAACTTCCCCGAAAGATTTCCGATGATGATCTCCCAAAGATTGAGGCTGAAATGCGGAAAATTATTGAGGAAGATGTTCCCTTTACCCGGGAAGACCTTCCGAAATCAGAAGTGCTCGGGCGAATGAAGGAGATGGGGCAGAATTATAAGCTTGAGATCCTCGAAGGAATTGGGGGCGAAACCGCTTCTCTCTATCAAGATGGTGATTTTATCGATCTTTGTGAGGGGCCGCATGTTCCTTCCACGGGAAAGGTGGGGGCCTTTCAGCTTGACCGGATTACGGGAGCTTATTGGCGTGGGGATGCCAAAAATAGAATGCTCACCCGTATTTACGGGTTGATGTTCTCCAATAAGAAAGATTTGAAGAAATTCCTCCATCAACGGGAAGAGGCGAAAAAGCGGGATCATCGAAAACTTGGGAAGGAACTGGATCTCTTCTCTGTCCACGATGAGGCGGGCGCGGGCTTTATCCACTGGCATCCTCGTGGGACCACCCTTCGAATGTTGGTCGAAGATAAGTGGAAAGAGATGCACCTGGATCGGGATTACGAACTTGTCATGACTCCGCACGTGGTGAGCGAAGAGATTTATCGGAGAACTGGCCACCTCCAGGCGTATCAGGATGTGATGTTCCCAGGCATGGAGGAAGATGGACAAGCTTTTCGAGTAAGACCGATGAATTGCCCCGGTCATGCGATGATTTATAAAACCCGAACCCGTTCCTACCGGGATCTCCCTCTACGATATGCGGAGCTCGGTACAGTTTATCGCTATGAAAAATCGGGTGTTTTGCACGGTTTAATGCGGGTCCGTGGATTTACGATCGATGATTCCCATATTTTTGTTGAACCGGATGATGCCGAACGGGAGATCGTGGAAGTCTTCCATTTTGGAATGGAGTGGCTGCGTTCTTTTGGATTCGATGATTTTGATATTTATCTCTCTACTCGCCCGGATAAGTACGTAGGGGAGATCTCAGACTGGGATAAAGCAACAAGTGCCCTCCGGACCGCCTTGGAGAAGACCGGAGTCGAGTTTGGGCTCGATGAAGGTGGCGGGGCCTTTTATGGACCTAAAATTGACGTAAAGGTGAAAGACTCTCTTGGTCGGCTCTGGCAGTGTATGACGATCCAATTCGATTTTAATCTGCCACGGGAAGAGCGACTTGACATTGAGTACACAGGTCGCGACAATTCTCCGCATCGCCCCTATGTTGTTCATCGGGCCCTGATGGGGTCTGTAGAACGGTTTTTGGGCGTTTTGATTGAACATTATGGTGGGGATTTCCCGCTTTGGCTCGCTCCGGTGCAGGTCATGGTCCTCCCGGTGACAAGCGATGATGCGGAATTTGCCCAGGAAGTGCAAAAAAGGCTCCGAAAGGAAGGTTTTCGGAGCGAAATTGATTTGTCGAGAGAGAGGATCTCGTATAAGATCAGAAGCTCGACTCTCCAGAAAATACCCTACATGCTGGTGGTCGGTGCCCGCGAACGAGAATCGGGGGCCGTAGCTGTCCGCGAGCGCAAGCAGGGTGATCAAGGACAAATGATTTTGAATGATCTCTTAGAAAAATTGAGGAGGGAGATTGGCGTTACCCAGAGGAATGCCGCCGAGACCGCAACATCGGGTTAATGGCCAGATACGGGTCCGGGAAGTACGGCTAGTAGATGTAGATGGGGGCATGCTCGGAGTTACTCCGACGGACGAAGCCCAGAAGCTCGCATTTCAGAAGGGGGTGGACCTTGTAGAGGTTTCTCCTGATGCGAAGCCTCCTGTGTGTAAGCTCCTTGATTACGGAAAATTTAAATACGAACAGAAGAAGAAGACGAAGGAATCGAAGAAGAAACAGCACGTTCAGGTTCTTAAGGAAGTTCGACTTCGACCCCGGACGGAAGAGCATGATTTCATGACAAAGGTCAATCATGCGCGGGGATTTTTGAAGGATGGCGATAAGGTGCTCTTGACCGTTTTCTTTAAAGGACGCGAACGAGCGCATAAAGACCTGGGTCGGATCCAGATGGTCCGGATCAAGAAAGAATTGGCACATATTGGAAAAGTAGAACGAGATATAAGTATGATGGGCCCTCGAATGCAGATTACGCTGGCGCCGCTGCCTCTTTCAAAGCAGAAGCCTAGTCCGAAAGAGGTTGCTGCTCTCGAAGCGACCGCGGCCGCGGCTGCTGTAAAAGCGGAAGAAGCGGCCGCTCTGGAAATGGAAAAGACTCCTCCTCCAGCTACTCTGGAAGTGGAAGAGACTCTTCCTCCGGTGGCTCCCGTTTCTGAGGATAGCCCCTCCAAAGGAGAAGAAAATGCCGAAGCTTAAGACGAACAAAGCTGCAAAAAAGCGCTTTAAAATCAGCGCTCGTGGGAAGGTCATGCACCGTCCTGCCGGGAAGCAGCACCTCAACTCTGGAATGTCGGCGACCCGCCGTCGCAAAGCACGGAAATGGCGTGCGTTTGATGGAAAGCATGATGCTGCGGATATTCTCCGCTTAACCGATAACGAGGGAAAAGATGCGAGTCAGTAGTGGAGCCGATAGAAAAAAACGAATCAAGAAGATTCTGAAACAAACCAAGGGCATGCGTTCCGGGCGACGGAGACTTCTCCGTTCAGCCAAAGAAGCGATCATGCGCTCGGGACAGAATGCCTATACAGGTCGAAAAATCAAGAAACGGGACTTTCGGTCGATGTGGATTGTTCGTATTAATGCTGCATGTGAATTGCGGGATATTCCTTATCACCGGTTTATGAACGGCCTGAAGAAGGCGAGTGTGGAACTCAATCGGAAAGCACTCTCTGAAGTTGCCATCTCTGATGAGAAGGCCTTTGACGTACTGGTGGACACCGCGAAAAAAGCCCTCGCCTGATTGGCGAACGAATCCAAGGTAATACCGGGGAATTCACCAAACGAAAGATGGTGGATTCCCCGTTTTTTTTTCTCGGAACGGAATCTGGATGAATCTCGAATCCCACATTTCAGAAGTTCTCGCTCAATTTGAGCTGGATGCTCAAAAGGAGCCTGACCGCCTGAAGTCGAAGTACCTTGGCCCCAAGGGGGCGGTTCGGGACTTGTTTGGTCTGATGAAAGAACTTCCCGCCGCGGAAAAGGGTCTCGCCGGAAAGCGCCTCAACGAATTTAAGCAGGAACTCGAGGGGCGGATCCGTGAGGTGGCCAAACCATCTTCTCAAAAAAGCCTTTCTGATTTTGACCCGACCCTTCCCGGGGCCGCTCCCGAGGCGGGCAGGCCTCATCCGGTCATGCGGGTATGGGATGAGATCGTAACCACTTTTCAACGTCTCGGCTTTGATGTTGTCTATGGGCCTGAGATCGAGAACGAAGAGAATAATTTTGATGCCCTCAATGTTCCTCCAGAGCATCCTTCTCGTGACGCCTTTGACACGTATTACATAGAACAGCCCTGGCTTCTGCGGACGCATACCTCTCCGGTTCAGATTCGGACGATGAAGGCTTCGAAGCCCCCGATTCGTGTCATTGCCCCTGGAAAGGTCTTTCGCGCAGACAAGCCGGATGCGGGCCATTCCCCGATGTTTCACCAGGTGGAAGGTCTGATGGTGGGGGAGGATGTTACCTTCGCCCAGTTGAAAGGGGTTCTCGAGCTTTTTGCCAAATCGATGTGGGGTGCCGATTCCCGGATTCGATTCCGCCCCAGTTTCTTTCCCTTCACCGAGCCGAGTGCTGAGGTGGACGTTTCCTGTTTCATCTGTTCCGCGAAAGGATGTCCGGCTTGTAAGCAGTCGGGATGGATGGAAGTGCTCGGGAGCGGTATGGTTCATCCGAAAGTTCTCGCGAACTGCGGGATCGATCCGGAAAAATATACCGGCTTCGCTTTTGGTATGGGGATTGACCGGATCTGTATGTTGAAGTATGGGATCCCGGATATTCGACTTCTTTTTGAAAATCATTTCCGTTTCCTGAGGCAGATATGAAACTTCCCGTTTCGTGGTTGGGGGAATATACCGAGGTGGGGTCTCCGGATGAAGTGGCCGGGATTCTCACTCGTGCGGGCATCGAAATTGAAGATCAAGAGGGCGAGGTTCTCGATCTGGGAATCTCGGCGAACCGTGCCGATCTTCTCTCGGTCCTGGGCGTTTCCCGTGAGTTGGCGGTTCATCAGGGAAATTCGGTACAGGTTCCCCCTCTTTCAGAAAGCTCTGGGGATCCGGTTGATGTAGAGGTCTCCGTGGAGGTTCCTGGCCTTTGTGACCGGTATACGGCGCGCGTTATTGAGGGGGTTACGGTCGGGGAGTCGCCTTCGTGGATGAAAGAGCGGCTGGAAGCCGCTGGGGTTCGTCCTGTGAATAATATTGTTGATATTACCAACTATGTTCTCCTTGAATCGGGTCAACCTCTTCATGCGTTCGACCGGGATCTGTTGAAGGGAAAGAAGATTTCTGTTCGAAGTGGGAAGAGGGAGAAGATGACCGCCATCGACGGTCGTGAATATGAACTGACACCCGAAATGTTGGTGATTGCCGATCAGGATGTTCCGGTTGCGATCGCGGGGGTCATGGGAGGGAAAGATTCTGAGGTTCATGAGGGGACGAAGAATATTCTCCTGGAAAGCGCCTCTTTTGATCGAATTTCCGTACGACGTACTTCCCGGAAGCTGGGCTTGATCAGTGATTCTTCCTACCGATTTGAACGTGGGGTGGATTGGGCTACGGTAGATTGGGCTTCCCAGAGAGCCGCGCAACTCATGGCCGAATTGGCGGGCGGAACGGTTCTTTCCGGAGTGGTGGATGTGTCTCGGCCGGCTCCTGAAATTGCTCCGATCTCTTTCCGTCCGGAAAGAGTTTCCCGTGTTTTGGGGATGGAAATTTCAGCGGTCCGGATAGAGGAGATTCTCAAAGGAATTGGTTGCGAGAAGGATGGTTCGGGAGCGATTCTTCCTCCGGCAAATCGGCGGGATCTTCGCGAAGAGGTCGACTTGATTGAAGAGGTGGTTCGTGTCGAGGGATATGACCGCGTTCCTTCCGATACGGCTCTCCAAACACGGGTAGTGAAAGACCAGCCGATTGATCTGGTCCGTCAGGAAGTTCGATCTATTCTTATGGGGACGGGATGTTTTGAGGTGGTGACCTGGAGTTTCCAGGGGAAAAAGTACTCCTCTCTTGAGGAAGGAGTTTGGTCGAAAGAAGGCCCCCTGGGGCTTCGTGATCCAGAAGGGAATGTGGATCGAGTGTTGCGGAAATCGATTCGACCGAGCCTCGTTGAAGTTCTCGAAACGAACCAGAATTATAAGGAAGAACTCGCGCCGGTCTTTGAACTGGCCACCGTTTATTACCATCAGAAGGGAAGTTTCGGGGAGAAAAAGGTTCTCGGGCTTGCCACCCCGTATGGATATGCGGATCTGAAGGGAAGGATGGAGCAACTTCTGTCTCACTTAGGGGTTTCGGCCCGCCAGGTTTCTCTCCGAATGGATGTTGTCCAAGAAGTTCCTGAGGTGGCGGTCGGCGAACTCGATTTTGAGGCTCTTGTTTCCGAGGCCTCTTTGGCCAGAAAATTCACTGATTTTTCTCGTACGCCACCCGTAAAAAGGGACCTCGCCATCGTCTTGAAGGAAGAGGTATCATGGGAACAAGTAGAAACCACGATTCGAGAAACGGGCTCCGAAATGTTGGGGGAGATCGAATTTATCGATCTTTACCGCGGAAAACCGGTCCCCTCAGGCTGCAAGAGTCTCGCTTTACGTATGACATTTCAAGCGAGTGGACGGACTCTTACGAGCGAAGAGGTCGAGAAGGCGGTTTCTGCCGTTGTAAAGGCGCTCGGGGAGAATCTCGGCGGAGAACTTCGGAGCTAATCCGACCAGCGCTTTCCTTGACACCCTATGGGGGGGGCAATAGAATCGCCTCGGTACATCCATTTCCAGTTCTTTTCAGGCATTCAATATGACAGAACGCCATCGACTTGGCGCCATGCTCCTGGACGCTCATCTCCTTTCCGAGGAGCAACTCAAGATGTCTATGGACTTCCAGAAGGAGGTCGGAGGGAAGCTTGGCGCGATCATTGTGAAGCTTGGATTCCTGGAAGATTCCACGCTGACCAATTTTCTTGCCAAGCAGCAGGGGCTGGATAAGGTGGATCTTTCGGAATTGATTCTTCCGGAAATCCTCGTAAAACGAGTTCCCCAAAAGTTAATCGAACGGCACCACATTTTGCCGATTCATTTTGCCGAAAATGTTCTCACGTTGGCAACCTCGGATCCTTTTGACTATGAAGCGATCGAAGAGGTTCAACTTTCGATGCCGGACCTGAAGATCGAAATGAAACTGGCCCCTCGATCCCAGATCCTACGTTCGATTTCCGAACTTTTCCATGCCGATCCGGAAGAGGTTGTGCTTAAGGAAAAGAGTAAAGAAACTCTTCTTCGAGAGCTCGATTCTGAGGGAAATGCGCAGGATCGGATTGCCTCTGTGCAATTACGGGATGCCCTCATTCCCCTCCTGATTCAAAAGGGTGTGATTACACGGGAGGAACTTGCTCAAAAAGCGCGGGATCTGGAATCTTCCCGGGAGAAGGAGCCTGCAAGGTAGCCACCTATGTCCGAAATTTCCTTAAATGATCTGAGCCTTGGCCTCGGCATCAAACAGATGCCTGAGGAGAGAATGACCCGTTTTCTTGATGCGGTCCTGGAAGGGATTGATGAAGCGGTCTCTTCCGGGAAAGATGTCTCCTTTACCGGTTTTGGTGACTTTTCAGTGGCGACGTTGACGGGGAGTCCTCTTCCAGCGCTTTCCAAAGTGAATATCGTCCGGGAAGTGAGCTCGAAGCTTGGGGAAGATAATGAAAATCGGGTCAATGCTGTTCTGGAAAATATTGTCGAAGGGGTGAAAAACGAACTTCTCGACGGAAGGAAAATTCTCCTTAATGGCCTGGGTTCGATGGAACTCTCTTTTGCCGCTCCCCGTATTGAGCGACAACCGAAGGGGCACCGTCTTATCAAGCCGGCGCTCTCGACCCTCGAATTTGCTTCTCCCAAAGTAGTTCAAACTCCGGCGGGAGAAGGGAAGATTGTTTTTGAGCCCACGGATGACTTCCGGCAAAAAGTCGAGTCTACCCGCCAATCCACCATCATGTTGATTGTTCCGGAACGGGACTTTTTCGTGAAGACCCTCGAATATTATTTCGAGGCGGCCGGGTGGGATATTGAAGTCTGCGAAAATGTCAATGATGCCCTCAAAAAGATCGAAACGGGGAAGGCGTATCTTTCCATTCTTGATGCCCTCATGGAGGGCAGCCAAAAATTCTGTTACAACTTGAAGATTCGGCGTGAAACAAACCGGGTGCCTCTGATTCTTCTTCATCCTGGAGAAACGGTGGAAGGGGGGACCGAAGGGGTCCTGATTGAAGGGGATTCCAATCTTGTTCAGCCGTTTGAGTTTCGAGAGCTTCTCGATGTCGGCGATCAGGAAATTCTGCGCTCTGCAGAGGAGCGCCTGATCTTCCGCCAGCAGATCAATTTTTCCCTGGCGACCGACGAGCCGAATATCGAAAAAGTGATCGAACATTGTCATAAGCTTCTCGAGCAGAGTGGAATGAACGAGGAAGGACAAGTGGCGATGGGGGCGGCTTTTCGTGAAGGGGTCGTCAATGCCGCTCAGCACGGCAATAAGTACAAGAAAGAGAAAAAGATTCATGTCCAGTACCTTCTGGATGCGGAAAAAATAACGGTCGTTATCCGGGATGATGGGAGTGGCTTTGATCACGAGATATATGTTACTTCAGGAAGCACTCGTGATGCGATTTCGGCGGCCCGTGAGCGCCACCAGCAAGGGCGCATGGGTGGTTTGGGGATCATGCTTATGCTTCGCTGTTGTGACCGGTTGGAATACAACCAGCACGGAAACCAGCTTACGATTGCCAAGTCGATCGTGGACAAGAAGTAGGCGTTTCTTCCCTTACTGCATGTGAGGGGTATCCACGACAAGCTGTCCTGCGTACTGTAAAGATTCGAACGTTCCCGCGTCTGTCCACCATCCCTGGAGCGTTTCCCACGTCAGTTTTTTCTTTCGGATGTACGCATTGTTGACATCTGTAATTTCCAATTCCCCTCGCCGGGATGGCTTCAGCTTTTTCACAATTTTATAGACATCGTTGTCGTACATATAAACTCCGGTTACGCCGTAGTTGGATTTTGGCTTCTTCGGTTTTTCTACGATTCCGATGACCTTGTCTCCCCGGAGTTCGGGGACCCCGTATCGTTTCGGATCCGGCACTTCCTTGAGAAAGATCTTTGCTCCGCCTCCCTGGCGTAGGAATCGGTTTACTCCGGTCTTGATTTCCCCGGAGAAGATGTTGTCTCCAAGGATAACGCAGACACTGTCTTTTTCGACGAAGTGTTCGGTGAGACCGAGGGCTTCTGCAATTCCTCCTTCGCCTTCCTGGTAGGTGTAGTGGATATCTCGGAGGCCAAAGTCCTTTCCATTTCCCAGAAGTTTCAGGAAGTCTCCTGCGAATGGGCCACCGGTCACCACCATGATCTCCTCAATCCCCGCATCGACCAATTTCTGAATGGGATAGAAAATCATCGGTTTCTTGTAAATGGGTAAAAGGTGTTTATTGGTTACCCTCGTCAGGGGAAACAGTCTCGTCCCAAGTCCTCCCGCGAGGACGACTCCTTTTATTTTTTTCTTCATGACTCAATTTTCCCTTCTTCCGGGCTCGATGCGACGGCGTATTCTTTCTTTTCGATTCTACCGGCTTCAAAAGCGGTGCGTCCCGCATCACAAGCAAACTTCATGGCCCGAGCCATAGAGATCGGATCTCGTGCTCCTGCTACGGCACTGTTGAGGAGGACTCCATCGGCCCCCAGTTCCATCGCGATGGCCACGTCACTGGCGGTTCCCACTCCGGCATCCA
>PVBE011117483.1_pt1 | contig 55955 bp, 46 predicted proteins | sample 1631181 | NCBI WGS metagenome assembly PVBE01 (sample SAMN08397723, study PRJNA350692) | Marine metagenome, whole genome shotgun sequencing project. | isolation source: water | place: Pacific Ocean | collected 2012-04
CGGCACACCGAAGAGAACCCGCTCCACGCTTCCCCCCGCACCCGGCATGACCAGGCTCTGACCCGGCTTACCCTCGAAGCCATGGGATGCTGCCCAGGCGCGGGCCTCGGGCGCGGAGCCCAGCTTCGAGTCAAGAGTATCGGGGGTGACCGGCGAGACTGGGATGGGGCGTATGTCGGCCTGGGCCGCATCCACAAAGGTGTCAAGGATCATGGGAACAGGAGTGCGCTCAGGACTTGGGACGCGTCATGGCCCGGTCGTGCCTACGCGGGCGTTACGGTAGAGGATCCAACCGAGGAAGCTGATCCCGCACAGCGCGGTCACGGTCGTGAGGGTGCCTGTGATCGCGATCTTCCCTTCGACGGCTTCGCTAGAGAAGAGGCTCAGTGAGCCGAGGTCGAAGCCGAAGAGGACGGCGACTCCGAGGAGGAGGTCCAAGGCAGCGGCGCCAGTGATGAGTCCTGCTGCGGCGAGGATGCCCTCGTTCGTGCGCTCTCGCTTGCCGGTCTCGCGCTCGCGCGCTCGCTCACCGAAGTAGCGACACATGGAGCCGATCAGGATTCCGATGCCGAGGTAGGCGGGCAGGTAGATGCCGACGGCGAGCGCCATCGCGGGGAGCTGGAGGCCTCGCTTCCCTGCGAGGATGTCCATTCCGACGGCGACGGCGCCGACGAGTAGGCCGAGCATGATCGGAGACCAGGGCAGCGCCTCTTGGAGGAGGAGACCGTCTACCAGGGTGGCGAACATCTGCCCCTGCGGGGCGGTGAGCTCGTTCGTCCCCAGCCCATAGGCCTCGTGGGCCACATAGAGGGAGAGCGGGACGAAGATGCAGCCGACGAGGAGTCCGAGGAACTGGGCCGTGAAGCCCTCGCGCGGCGCGACGCCGCAGAGCTGGAGGGTCTTGTAATCCTGGCTTGAGTCGTTGGCAGTGCAGACCGCGACGCAGGCGCCGACGAGGAGGGCCATGAGGAGCGGCACATCGTCTACGGATTGACGGCCCACAGCCAAGGCGACGAGGCAGAGCGCGAGGGTCGTGACGAAGATCGTCCCGGAGACGGGTGATGCCGAGCTCCCGATCTGCAGGGAGAGGATTGCGCCGAGGGTCACCATGAAGAGGGCCATCACGAGGACGGCGGCGATCATGGAGAAGGCGAAAGGAGTGGCTCCATCGGTCATGAAGAGCCAGCCAGCAAGGATCAGCACGCCTGCTCCGATAGCGAGGCCGAGGAGGCGTCTGGTGCGGTCCGGGATATCGAGCAGGGACTCGTCGAAGCTCTCCTTGGCAGTCGCGACCCGCGGCCCCATGAACTTCACGAGGGAGTAAGCGACCGCGACCGTCATCGCGCCGCCGCCGACCCAGCGCATGGAGTTGGAGGGATAGTCGCCCGCGAGCGCGCTCGCGGGGTCGATGGAGGCGAGGGCCCAGTCACCGACCAAGCGCAGGAAGGAGCCGGCGAAGACCAGGAGCGCCGTGGCTAGGGTCAGGAGGCCGCCGATCCCGATGTAGATGGGAGTGAAGGGGAGGTCGAGGGTGAAGGAGCGGTCACCGAGCTGCTTGGCGTAGAGCACGACATGCTCTTTCGCCGCGCCGATGTGGGAGAGCAGCGGGGCGCAGAAGCTGGCGGCGAGGCCGAGGACGAGTGAGGAGCCGAGCCGGGGTCGCGCGCTCGAGTCAGCCGTCGCGGTGGCGATCATCGTCTCGCAGGCGCGGGCTTCCGGTGCGGGGAGGGTCGGGTCGGTGAGGAACTTGCGCGTCGCGAGGCCGACGAAGCCGTAGCCGATGAGCGCTCCTGCGAGGCAGACGATGATCATCGTCGGTATGTCTACGGCGGGTATGGAGAGGCCGTGCTCGGCGAGGAGGGCCTTAGCGTCCTGCCAGGGCATCGCGCGGAGATCGCCCGCGACACCGAGCTCCTTCAGGGCCTCTTCCGCGCGCGAGAGATGCAGGTGCTGCAAGAGCGGCGCCGGGAAGATCACCCCCGCCACGACCGCCATGCCGGCTGATCCCGCCACCTGGGCGATGTTCAAGAAGCGCTTCCCGCCCGCCCCGCGAGAGGCGGCCGCGAAGGCGCCCCAGGCGCAGAGGATCACGAGCGGGCTCACACCGGGGGTGATTCCAGCCTTGAGGCCGGCAACGACCATGGTGCTCGAGAGGAGCGCGGTGACGAGGAGGCCGAAGGCGATGGCCTTGTGATCAGACTTCATGAGGGTCAGATTGAAGTGGAAGGGGCGCTAGGGTCGACCTAGAGGCTAGGGAGGCAGTCGGTCCGGGGGGAAATTCGGAAGACCAGCATGGCCATGACCGCCGCCGGGATCGAAGCCGAGACGGTCATGCCCGCCTTCAGGCCCACGTATACGTTGGCCGCCCCCATCACGATGGAGAGCAGGATGCCGAGGATGACCACACGCACGGTCAACTCGCGCGTGTTGCCGGGAGGGGTGGGAGAGGGTGAAGCGTCCATGGGATCTGGGCAGGAGGGGGGAGGCGGGCCAGCAACCCTAGCCCCCAGACACCTTCAGCACCAATCCCAGACCGACTCCCTTGTACGGGTCTCCAGGCACCCCCCCACCAAGCCGCCCCTCAGCGGGGGGATGGGACACTGGGGCTCGCGCCAGAACCTGAACCGCGCCCGCTCTGGATCGGATCCACGATTGGCGTCTGGCTGCTGGAGGAAGAACCCGAGCTCGGCGTCTTGGCCTTCGCCCGTTCTCCGGCTCCGGGTGCCGCACCCTTGGGCCACGACAGTTGGGTCGTTGTAGCCCCTTCGACCAGGTCCCCCGTGCCGTCGCCACGCAACCACAGCACCAAACCCAAGGCGACCACAGTGGTCCGCCAGGGAAAGACACCGCGCCGGGCGTTTCGCGATTGAAGGGGTTGGGCCATGGCGCGGGAGGATAGCGCCCCCCCCCTCCAGAATCCCTCAGTGGATCCCGGATCGAGAAAAATCGGCCCCCCCCCCGCCCGTAGGGGTGCCTGGGGGGGGGTGGGTCATGGATGCGCCTTCCCCGCCCATCCTCACCACTGGCCCCCTCCCGCCTTGCGGGCCCGCCGCCACTCCCAGATGATCTGGCCCATGAGCCCCCGCTCGAACAACCACACCCCGACCCTGGTCCTGATCCCCACGCCCTTGGAGCGCGATCGCCTGGAGTCTCTTGGCGATCCGGTTGGGAAACCCGGGTGGACACACCTGTGCGGATTCGGTCCCGTCGCAGCGGCGGCGCGCACTGCCGAGCTGCTGGCACGGCTGCAACCGGCACGCGTGCTGCTCATCGGCTGCGCGGGGACGCATGCACCACAGACCCATCCGGTCGGCACGGCCTGGCGCTTTGACTCTGTCGCCATCGACGGCATCGGCGCGGGAGAGGGGGACCAGATCCTGGGCCCCGCGGACCTGGGCCTGCCCCAGTGGACCGAACAGGGAGAAGCGGTGCATGATCGCCTACCCCTTGAGGGAGGCGACGCCGGACTCCTGCTGACCGTCTGCTCCGCCGCGGGCGATGAGCCCCAGGCCGAACGCCGGCGGGCACGCTTCCCCGAGGCGCGAGCAGAAGACATGGAGGCCTTCGGCGTAGCACTCGCCTGCCACCTCGCCCGGGTTCCCCTGACGGTAGTCCGCGGCATCTCCAATGCAGCCGGCGTCCGGGACAAGGGCGAATGGCAGCTGGATGAAGCCCTGACCAACGCCCTGGCTCTGGCGCGAGAAGGACTCTGAACCGGGGCCCCGATCCATGACGCGCCGCATTCACCTGGGCCTCTCCACCTGCCCCAACGACACCTTCACCTTCCACGCCCTGCTCACCGGGGAGGTTCAGGCTCCGGGCCTCGAATTCGAGTTCGAGCTGCTGGACGTGGAAGCCCTGAACGTGCGTCTCGCCGCCGGTGAATTCGATGCGGCCAAGGGGAGCTTCCACGCGGCGTTGCTCTCGGAAGGGGAGTTGGGAGTCCTTCCAAGTGGCAGCGCTCTGGGGTTCGGGAACGGTCCACTGCTCCTCAGCACGGACGCCGACCGGGAGCCAGAAGCAGGGGACACGGTGCTGTGCCCCGGGCAATACACCACGGCCTCCTTCCTGCAGCGCCTCTATTACCCCGAGGCCCGAGCCGAACAGCGTGTGTTCTCCGCCATCATGCCCGACCTGGAAGCGGGGCGGGCCCCCTTCGGCGTGTGCATTCATGAGGGGCGCTTCACCTATGCGGACCACGGGCTGCACCTGGTGGCCGACCTGGGTCAACACTGGGAGCGTCGGGCGGGAACCGCCTTGCCCCTGGGCGGGATCTTCGCGCGTCCCCAGCTTGGGCAAGACACCCTGCGGCTGCTACAGGCCGCCATCCGCGCCTCTCTCGACTGGGCCCACGCCCAACCCGAGGCGACCCTGCCCAGCATGCGTCACCATGCCCAAGAGCTCTCCGACGAGGTCTTGATGGCCCACGTGGACCTGTATGTGAATCCGTGGACCCGGGACCTGGGTCGAATGGGTCACCGAGCGCTGGCGGCCATGGTCGAGCATGGTGTGCAAGCAGGCCTACTCCCCGAGGGAACAGCCCCGCTGCGGGTTTTGGGCCGCCAACGTCTGTTTCACCTCTGTGGTCCGGATGCCGCGCACGCACTGCTTGATGCACAAGCCCCAGCACCCGCTCCTCTACGCCCGCAGTCCCTTGCGGAAGAGGTATTTGTGCATCTCAGTGAACAGCACCAGCTCCCAGGGACCCTCGATACACACTTCGAAGGGAGCCAGGCCCTGTGCCTACTGGAGCTCGATGCGGACCGGGTCGGACCAGAAGTGGATTGGGAGCCCTCCAGGGGGGGCGAGAGCTTCCCACACCTCTACCGGGAGATCGAACGCGCCGACGTAGTCCACTGGTGGTCCATGGAGTGCGAGCCCGGGCAGGCCCTGGAGGTGCCCTCCTTGGCCCCCCCCGCTCCCTGAACAAGAGAACACCCCTGCGGGCCACATGGCCACAGGGGTGTGTAAAGATGCCGCTCAGCCTGATGGGGCCGAGAAAAGCCGTGGCAGGGCGGGTCAGGCCAGCAGGCGCCCAACGCCGGGTCTAGGCCTCAGCCTTGCGACTGCGCGCCGCCGGAGTCCCGAAGCTCAAGCATCTCCTTGCGGAGGTCCTGGGCCAGGTTCTTGATGGCTTGCATCTGCTTGCGGACGCGGGCGGTGGCGGCCTTGTTACCTTCTTCGGCCTTCTCAACGTCTGCACGGGTGTTGGACACGGTCTCGACAAGCTGGTCGAAGTTGCTGCTCATGGCTGGATGGGGGTAAGGGGTCGTTGAAATCACCGGGATCTTCACCGGCGTGGGTCTGTGGGGGCCATTTGGCGCCCGCTCACCCCTGCTAGAAACCAATTAATCCCTCAGGGATCAAGAAAGAACCCCCTCCTGAGGGATCTGAACGGGGTGCCAAGTGGTGCGATACGCCCCATCTTGTCGACGTAAACCATTGCCTTGAAATGGTTTATGGAGTTCTACGTGCAAGGAGGACAGAATCCCCTCCCAGGCCTCCCCAAACCCCCTCCGGACCCGATCCCCGTCGCTAGCCCAGGTCCCCACGGCCCCCCAAACGGAGCACTTCACGCCACTCCGCCGGGCTGACCGGCTGCACGGAGAGGCGCTGACCGCGTTGCAACAGGGCCATATTCTCCAGCTTGGAAACGCCCTTCAGGGTCTCCAGGGGGAGCAATTCCTCAAAGGCCCCCCGCGCACGCACGTCCACCACGAACCAGCGCGGGTTCTCGGGGTCGGACTTGGGATCAAAGTGCCCATCACCGGGATCGAATTGAGTGGGATCGGGGTATCCGGCACGCACCACCTCCGCCACACCCGCCACTCCCGGGGGTTTGGCGTTGGAGTGGTAGAAGAGAACGCCGTCCCCGGGCTGCAGGTCGTCCCGCAGCATGTTGCGAGCCTGATAGTTGCGCACCCCGTCCCAGAGAGTGGTCTTCTTCGGGGAGGCGAGAAGGTCCTCAAAAGAGAAGGCTCCCGGTTCGGACTTGAGCAGCCAGTAGCGTCGTTTGTGTGCCATGGGACGAGAGTCTAGCAGGGTCCGAGCGCGGACTACACCAGATCGCTGTCACCCAACTGGTACCACCATCCCCCCTGGACAACCTCCATATCGACGCGCCGATCGAAGGAGCGCACCACGCGCTGCCAGGGCGTGGGTCGCAGGGCGAAGCCCTGCGCCTGGAACCAGGCGAACCAGGGGCTGGCTGGCGGCATCCACAACGCAATCGCCTCGCAGGCCCACTCACGGGCTTGGACTTCAAAGGCCGCGAGTATTCGCTGCGCCACTTCGGGCTCCGCGCTGGGCACGAGCCAATCCGCCATCAGCGCCACACGCTTGCCGTCCTGGTCGACCGCCCGGCCCACAGCGAGCCCGCGCAGGATCTCCTCCGAATCGCGCACCCCCAGACAGGTGTAGGCGTGCTCCGGATGGCGCAGGTAGCGCCAGGAGAGCCAGGCACCATCGCGCACGGTGCTCGCTCCCAGCTCGGGGGCACAGCGCTCCCAAAGCCAGAGGGCCTGCTCGTCAAGACTGGAGAGTTGGACCACGTCAAGAGTCGCAAGGGACTCGGACTCCGAGGTCCTGTCCGCTTCCACCACGCGCACCAGAGCGTGCTGCTGACCACAGCGTTCATAACCCAACAGCCGCTCGCCGATGCGCCGATTGGCGGGAACCGGCCATCCATAGAACATGGAGACCGTTCCGCCGCCCGCCCCACCCAGCGCATGGGTTTCGAAGAAGGCCTGAGCCGTGCGGGCGAAGGTCCCCTGGCGGCCCAGGCCACCGCGCTCGTCGGGATGCACCATGGAATCCACCACCTGGGAGAAGACCCGCTCCTGACCGTCCATCCAGACGCGATAGGGCAGGGCGGCATACTGAGCCACCACCTGATCCCCACGTAGAGCCACCTGAACCTGGGTTCCCGCCGGGTTCCGCCGGAAGGCCCAGCGCCAGGTCTCCAGGGACAGGCTGCGTCCGAAGGCGGCCTCAAAGGTGGCCAGCAAGCTCTCTTCGTCGCCCTCCTCAAGAGGGCGGATTTCCAGAGGGGCGCTCATAGCAGGTCGGTGTCCCCCAGGGCCAGGGAGAGGTGCTCGGCCCACCAGGCCACGGGGCGTCGGGGCATGTAGGAGCGACCCGCGAAGGAGTAGCCGCTGTGCACAACGCGTAGCCCCAGCTGCTGCAGGGCATCCCAGTCGCGGCAGGCGTCCGTGGCAATGCTGGCCAAGGTGTCCAGGCCCCGGCCCCGCGCCTGCTGACCAGCGGCAGCCATGAGAGCCCGTCGAGCTCCATCGTCCCCATGCCCCACCAGTGAGTCCATGATCCAGAGCGCCTGCCGGCCCTCCACGGTACCGGGTGCCAGCACCATCCAACCCACCAGCTCCTGCTTGCGACGCACCTGCAGCCAAAGGTAGTTCCCCTCCGGCCGAGCGTCGTAGCGCCAGGCAAGGTGCCGACGGTCCTTGATCATCCGTGCGGATTGACCCGCCGCCGCGGTATCAAACAAGGCATCCACGCCATCGGGAACCGAGTCACCAGCCTCCACGCACAGGTCGGACTCGGGCTCGAGCCCCTCGAAGGTGACCGCGCTCCCCTCAAGCCGCCAGAGAGGAGAGAGCATGGAGTACTGCAGCTGGTCGCGCCCCACGCGCCAGGCGGCCGGCACCGGCAAGCCGTACATCAGGCGATCCTCGCCCTCCCCGTCAAAGCCATGCCGCTCGGCGTAGGGACGGCCTGCCTGCACAAACAAACCCGCCCGGGCCAGTCCCCCACGCACGGCCGGGTCGCAGAAGGAATCCACGGACTGGCTGATGAGAACCTCTTCCCCCTCCAGGAGCAGGCGTACACCCAGTCCAGCGTATTGGGCCAGGACACGGCCCTGCTCATCCAGGGCCAGGCTCGCCCGCCCACCGGCCGGGTTGTCCACGAATCGCCAACGCCACTCGGCCAGGGAGCGGGGACTGAAACCCTCCTGGACCTCCGCGAAGATGCGGTTGAAGGCCGCGAGAATGGCCTCCCCATCTGCGGGTTGGTACTCGCGCAGTGTGATCTCTGGGGTCCGGGTCAAGCGGTGGGAGAGGCTCGTGGGACTGTGCGGAGGAGGATGAAGGGTGTGGCGGGAGTGCATGGGAATCGAACCCACCGGCCCCGCTGTTCACGAGGCCCTACCGGCTTTGAAGACCGGGCGGCACACCAGCACCGATCCACTCCCACCTGAGGGATGGGAGTATAGCCCACCGCATGGGCGCGCGGTCAACGCGGAGGGGACACAGGTACGAGGCGGCCTGGCGCTCCGTGGCCCACTCCGCCGGGCAGACCGCCAGCCCAGCGCAACAGGTGTGGCCTACCCTCCCGCACGCCCTCGATCCCGCAGGTGAACAGGGAGCCCTGTGGGTCCTGATCAAAGTGCTCTGGGAGAAGCAGGTCCAAGGTCCGCCCCCCACGCTCTGTGTGGCCGTCCAAGCTGGCGATCAGGTGGCCCTCTTGAAGGTCTCCCGGATGTTCGACGGTCAAGCGGACGCCACGCCCCGTGCGGCGCAGAGTGATGCTGGCCGCCCGCTCGCCGGCACCTTCCCGCAGGAGGTTGAGTCGCCGCGCGAGAGGATCCGCCACCGCCACGCGTCGCCGTACGAGTGGAGCATCCAACAAGAGCCCGGCTGTGGGGAGAGCGGTGCCCTCCGGCAGGGGCGACCGTGCCCGGAACAGGGCTCCCAGGAGGGGATCGGGTCCCGGAGAGCGCGCACCGCCCTTGAGCTGCACGTCCAGGTGACGCTCCTCCTCCGGCTGCAGCTCAATCACCCGCGGCAGGCCCTCGGATTGGAAGGCACCGCTGGGGAAGAACAGGGAGCAACGGACCTGGACCCCGAAGGGAAACGGGTTACGCAGGCCCAAGCGCGCGGACCATTCGCCGTACCACTCCCCTCGAAGGCGGATCTCCTCATGCAGGGCTTCGGGCTCCACGATCAACTCGGGACAGACCAGTGGATAGGGCCCGCTGTCCTCAGGTGCCCAGCGCGCCAGAGCGCGGATGGCCAGGGCGCGCTGGGGCTGGTTGGTGTTGAATCCCGCCAGGGGCAGGCGGCAGGCGCGCAGGATCTCATCGGGCTCATCCAGGGACCAACTCCAGCGCTCACACCCGGCCCAGGCCTCGTCAGAATCCTCTCCGGAATCCAGGCTCGCCCAACCTCCGGGACCTACTCCGTAGGCTGCGATCCCCTCGCGCCGACAGAGGCGGCGGTCGTCATCGCTGGCCCTGTCCGCGAGGAGCATGGCCGGTAGCCCGGCCCGCTGGGCCTCGATGACCACGTCAGGTAGGAAGGAGGCCACTCGCACCTCGGGTCGCGGGTGAACCTCTTCCAACTTTTCGAGGACGCCCTCGACGAGTCCGGTCTCCTTGAGCTCAATCATGTGCATGGGCGCAGAGCCGGGGTGATCGGTACCCAGTTCCAGGGCCTCATCGAAGAGAGGGACGGGCTCCCCCACGTACCGCTTGCCGAACCAGCTGCCGGCATCCACGCCAAAGAGCTCGGGCAGCTGGACCTTGGAGAGAAGCGCGTGGCTGTTGGTGGTGCGGGAGAGGGTCTCATCGTGCATCAACACGGCCTCGCCGCTCGCGCAGGCGCGCAGGTCGTACTCGAACCCGTCCAATCCCAGCTCGAGGGCACGCCGCATGCCAGCCAGCGTGTTCTCAGGAGCTTCATGCGGAACGCCCCTGTGACCGAGGATCCAGGGCGGAGGGGCTCCCGCAGGTCCCGATCCCCCATTCGGACGCGCCCCTGAATCGAGTGCTTGTGCGTCCGACTCTTCCCACGGGCCCCGGGTGCTAAGGCCGGTCATGGTCTCTAGTCCAGGCGCGATATGACGAAAACCCGGCCCGAGTAGCCACAGGCCACCAGACACCTGCCGAGTCCTGCAAGAGATCCACTTGCGAGGTGGTGCAGACGGTCGTCGTCGCGGCCCACCTGGACTTCCTGCACGACGCGATCTCCGCTCCGGATCCCGCGACTGGGATCGTCCTCCAGGGCGTCGCGCAGACCGAGTACGCGCACGAGACCGTCGTAGCCCGCGGTAGCCAACTCCTCTCCGGGAAGAAGGGGGTCGAAGTCCCCGAAGACGGCACCGCGTAGAGCCTCTGAGGACACAGGAATGGCCTGCACCCCGGCTGCATCGATCAGGCGCAAGCGACCATCGTTGGCGGAGACGAGGGCGCGGTCCCTTCGCGCACTCACACGCGCCAGGGCCGTGGGGAAGCGCTCCAGGATCTCAAGCTGCCAGCCCGACTCCGCTCGGCGCATGGCACACAGAGAGCCGTCGTCACAAGCCAGAACCACACCGCCAAGACCAATGGCCGCTCCCTTGGCGTTACCCGGGAGAGGGCCGAAAGACTCGGAGACAAGCTCGCCCTCCCCCTTGCGCAGGACGTGCACGCGCCCCGAGAAGCCGGCCAGAATCAGCTCACTTCCGGCATGCCGTGGGTCCACGTCACCGAAGGCCACCGCATGAAACAACGCCGTATCCGTGAGTGCCCGCTCGCTGTGCCACTGGCCGTCCTCCTTCCAGTGCACCCAAGCCACGCCGGCTCCTCCATCCCCTTCGGAACCCACCGCCACGCCAACGGTGACGAGCTCGTCACCGGGTAGGTTCGGAAAGAGGTCACAGGCCAGGCACTGGATCTGCTCACCCGGCAGGTGCACCACTTCCTCCTGGGCCCAGCCACGGCTCTCGCGACGCAGGCAATAGACCCTGCCGTCTCCTGCCACGACACCGATCTCCTGGCCGGGGTGCGCTGCGTCCAGGTCCCCCAGGGTGCAGCCGCCGAGCTTGGTCCCCAGGTCCGCGGCAGTCTCCTGCCACCACCCTGAGTTCACCTTGGAGGTGGACTGGCAGCCACCAAGGAGCAGCAGCGGCACGGCGAACAGTGAACGGGGCACGGAGGTGTTCATGACTGGGGAGAACAGCGGGAAGGGTACGAGCGGCCAAGCGCAGGATACGCCACGCGCAGCCTAGCTCAAGACGATGGAGTGGTCACCCTTGTCCAAGACCTGCCCGACCCGGTGTACGGGCACATCGCGGGCCGCGAGCTCGGTCTCCAGGGTGGAGGAGTGCTCGGCCTGCACCGCGATCAGAAGCCCGCCGGAGGTCTCTGCGTCAAAGACGATGTCCACCAGGGCCTGGTCCGCCCCGGAAGCCACGTGCACGTCATCTCCGAGGCTGGCCTTGCCCCGAGCAGAGCCCCCACTGACGACGCCATCAGTCGCCAACGCGTGGGCTCCCTTGAAGATCGGTAGCGCTTGAAGAGTGAACTCCAGGGTCACGCCGCTGCCCTGTGCGATGTTGTGACCGTGGCCCACCAACCCGAACCCCGTGACATCCGTGCAGGTGGTGACCTGAGAGGCAACCATCGCCTGGGCGGCGGCACCGTTGAGGGTCGCCATGACAAGGGCGGCGGAGGCGACCTCTTCGGGACCGATGCGCTGCTTCTTGCCAGCGGTGGTGATGCTGCCCATGCCCAGGGGCTTGGTCAGATACAGCTGATCTCCGGGACGAGCGCCCGCGTTGGAGGTCACCTTGTCACGGGCCACAGTGCCGGTCACCGCGAAGCCGAACAGGGGCTCCGCGCTGACCACCGTATGCCCGCCTGCTATCACGGCACCAGCTTCGCGAACCTTGTCGAAGCCACCGCGAAAGATCTCCCGCACCCACTCGGGCGAGAACTCCGTGGGAAAACCGGCCAGGTTCAGGGCAGAGAGGGGCGACCCTCCCATGGCGTACACGTCGGACAGGGAGTTGGCCGCGGCCACTGCCCCGTAGAGATAGGGGTCGTCGAGAACGGGCGGGAAGAAGTCCACGGTCTGCACCAGGGCCAGATCCGGATGTCCTTCGAGAGCCACGACTCCCGCGTCGTCCACGGTCTGTGGGCCCACGAGCAGACGCTCGTCATGCTCAGGATTGACCTCACGCAGCACCTGCGTGAGCTGCCCCATGGGCATCTTGGCGGCTCACCCCGCGCAGGCGGCGTAGTCGGTCAGGCGCTTTTGTTCGGAACTCATGTCAGGAGTGGGTGTAGTCGATCCCCGGCCCCTCGGCAAGAGTTCACACGCGGTCCTATTGCAGGTCCCGGAAGGCGCTCAGGACCTCGTCACCCTCGCCGGGCAGGAGTGTGCGTGGATCGAGCACCAGGGCACCTTCGTGGATGCGGGTGAACAGGGGTGGATCGCCCGCCCGCAATTCAGCCGCCAGCTCATCCACAGAGCGTTTGTCGGATTTCACGCGCACCACGTGGGTGGGCAGATACTCACCCGGGGCGGAGCCGCTGCCCGGCTCGGACTCCCCCGCGCACACCTCGGCGTCGATTTCTGGCAGTGCGTTCAGAGTTTGGGCCAGGGTCTCGGCGGCCTCTTTCAAGGCGGAGACCTCGGCCAACAACATGCGCCGGGCCGGAATCTCATCCCCGCGGCCCGAGAGGAGCAGGCCCAGGGTCGCCTCCAGCCCCGCCAGAGTGGTCTTGTCCAGACGCGTGGCTCGATACAGGGGATTGGAACGCATGGCAGCGATACGTTCGGCGGTGCCGACCAGGATCCCCGCTTGCGGCCCGCCGAGGAGCTTGTCGCCCGAGAAGGAAACCACCTCGAGTCCGCTGGCCACAGCGTCGCGCACCAGGGTCTCCCCACCCAGCATCGAGAGTTCAGCCGCCCCGGGCGCTTCGATGCGACCCGAGCCCAGATCGAAAGCCGTCGGAACGTCCCGTTCCCGACCCAGCTCAGCCAGCTCCTGCATGGGAACCTCCTCGATGAAGCCCACCATCTTGAAGTTGCTGCTGTGCACCTTCATGAGCAGCCCCGTTTCGGGCCCCATGGCCCGCTCGTAGTCGGAACGCCGCGTGCGATTCGTAGCCCCCACTTCAACCAGCCGCGCACCGGCGGCACGCATGACGTCGGGCACGCGGAACGAGCCGCCGATCTCCACCAGCTCGCCGCGCGAGACAATGGCCTCCCGACCGTGGGCGAAGGTGTGCATGGTCAGAAATGCCGCGGCGGCGTTGTTGTTGACGGCTATGGCCGCCTCGCAGCCCAGGAGGCGCTGGAGCAGAGTGCTCAGCCGATCGTCCCGCTGGTTGCGCTCGCCACTGAAGCGATCGACCTCCAGCACGCAATAGGCCTCGGCCGCCTTGGCCATGGCTGCGGCAACCTCGGGGTGCACGGGGGAGCGGCCGAGGCCCGTGTGAAGCACGACGCCCGTGGCGTTGATGGCACGCTGCACGCCACGACCTTTCTCCTGGGCAGCCCGTCGTCCAATGGCACGTCCGAGGCTGTCAGAGGCCAGGCGGGCTTGCAGGGCCTCGGTGGTCAGGGTCCCCGAGCGGATCTCCGAGCGCCAGGCGTCCAGCTCCTCGGAGAGGAAATCGGCTACCAGTTCACCGCCGAGCTCGGCGCACCAGGCTGCCACGTCGGGGCTACGCAGAGCCTCATCCACGGACGGCAGGAGGCGATAGGGATTGGGGTGGATCTCTTTGGGACTCATGAGCGGGTCCAGTGTACGACCTCGATGGGCTACCATCCCACCCATGTGTCCGATGCCTTTCCAGCGCGCCCTGATCGTGGTCAACCCTATCGCGGGCAGGGGCCGCGCCCGGAAGGCCGCCGCCGCCCTGCGGGATGGCCTGAGCGGATTGCCCATGGCGGTCGAGGTCTTCGAGACCAGCGCCCGTGGCGATGCCTCACGGCGCGTGGGAGAGCTGGAACCGGAGGTCGACCTGGTGGTCTCGGTGGGCGGGGATGGAACCCTCGCCGAAATCCTGGAGACCCTGCCCTCGGAGATTCCCGTGGCGGTCCTGCCCTTGGGAACGGCCAACGTCCTGGGAACGGAAGTCCACCTGCCGCGCGATGCCACTGGCCTGGTGCAAGTCATCGCCAGAGGCAACAGCACCGGCCTGAACACGGCCCGGGTCAACGGTGGGATCAGCTTCCTCGTCACGGGAGTGGGCTTCGATGGAGCCATCGTTGAAAACGTGGAGGCTCGTCGCAGGGGCCCCATCACCAAGCTGTTCTACGTGCGATCCGTGCTACGTACCTTCCTGCGCTTTCGGCCCTCCAAGCTCACCGTGAGCATTGACGGGGAGGAGAAGCCGGGGCCCTGGGCCTGGGTGCTGGTCTCCAACGTGCGCGGCTACGGTGGGGTGGTGAAGCTGAACACAGGAAACAAGCTCGACGACGGTCTGTTCGAGGTCATCCTGTTCCCCCGTGCGGACACCCTGTCCCTCCTGGGCTATGCTATGCGCGCCTTGGTGGGGCGCTTGCCGGGCGGATCCTGCAAGATGGTCCGTGCCTCCAGCGTGCAGATCGAAGCCGACCGCCCCACGCCCGTCCAGATCGACGGGGACTTCGCTGGCCACACGCCGGTGGAGTTCGAAGTCCGGCCGCAGTGTCACCGACTCCTGATCCCATGACCCCCACCACCCACCCCGTCGAAGTTCGTGGCCGCTGCCTGGGCGCCTCGGGCCTGTTCTTCATCGCTGGCCCATGCGTGCTGGAGAGCAAGGACCTCGCCTTCCAGATAGCCGGCACCCTGAGGGACCTGTTCGCGAGCCGCGATGTGCCCTTCGTCTTCAAGGCCAGCTTCGACAAGGCCAATCGCTCGAGCCTTGAAGGCGGACGCGGTGTGGGAATGGAGCAGGGGCTCGAGTGGCTGTCCTCCATCCGCTCCGAACTCGACGTGCCCGTGCTGACGGACGTGCACCTGCCTGAACAGTGCCCCAGCGTGGGCGAAGTGGCCGACGTTCTCCAGATCCCGGCGTTCCTGTGCCGCCAGACCGACCTGCTCCTGGCCGCCGCCGCCACGGGCCGAGCCGTCAACGTCAAGAAGGGTCAGTTTCTCGCGCCGTGGGATCTGGAGAACGCCGCTCACAAGATCACGGCCAGCGGAAACCCCAACGTCCTGCTCACCGAGCGCGGCACCAGCTTCGGCTACGGACGCCTGGTGGTGGACATGACCGGCTTCGAGACCCTCGCAGCCACGGGGCACCCCGTCATCTTCGACGCGACCCATTCGGTGCAGGAACCGGGCGCGCGGGGGAAGTCCACGGGCGGCGACCGGAGCAAGGTGCCCGGCCTCGCCCGCGCGGCGGTCGCAACGGGACACGTGCACGGGTTGTTCTTCGAGGTTCACCCCGACCCGGACTCGTCCCCCTCCGATGGGCCGAACATGCTGCCGCTGGATGGGTTTGAGGAAGTGTTGGACGGGGTTCTGGCCGTCCACGCAGCCCTGCGCTCCTAGCCCCCCCTTTTTCCGGCTAGGGAAACCCGACCATCTTCTCGCCGTCTCGATAGGTGCCGCTGAGCTCCTCGTTGACCGAGCCATCCACGCCCCAGAAGGTCCACAGGTTCCATCTTTTTGCCACGTCCATACCTGCCCACGGACGGCTTGTGGCCAGGGTTGGAACTCGTCACGACCCGGTGCAAGCCAACCTTCGAGGCTTAGCGGTCAGCAGGTACGGGGAGGACAGGCGATGCCAGCAGATCCCTGCCATCAATGGGACCCAGGGGAGCCAATCCCAGCAGCGGTAGGAGAGTCGGCAGGATGTCCTTCGAGTCCGCTGGTGCGGAACTGAAGCCGGCCGGGAATGCGGAGCCCAGGAAGGCCAACGGAATTTGCCGGTCGTACTCGTAGGGGCTGCCGTGGCTCGTTCCCCGACCCGAGCTCATGAGCACCCAGGGATCGGGACGCAGGACGACATCCAGGCAGCGGCCTGGGTAGGAACTGGCGCGGTACAACTCCAACCAGGGCACCTCGCTCTCGGACGATGGTTCTTCTTCGCCCATCAACTCCTCCAGCGTGTACGCCGCAGCCACCCAGTGGGCATCCAGGCAGGCATCGGCCATGGTGCGGCGGAGCATTGCAGCGTCCAAGCCCGACGCCGTGACCTCCAGGGGATCCATGCTGAAGCCTCGGCCATTGAACTTCAGCTTGAACTTCACCCCGTGAGCAGCCTCCAGCGCCCGCGTGATGGCGCCCGTATAGACGCCCCTCTCCGCGCGATCGATCCGTTTGGCTCCGACGCCCCGGGCCTGCAGAGACTCGGGCAATTCGAGGACCCCATGATCCGCGGTCAGCACTCCCACCCAGCGCCCACGCCCCACGCGCTCATCCAATAGGTCAAGGAACTCACCAAGCGCGTCATCCGTGCGCAGCAGAGAGTCGGTCACCTCCCAACTGTAGGGCCCGAAGGAATGGCCGATGGCATCGCAACTGGACAGGGAGACGGCCAGAAGGTCCGGGTGCTTGTCCTGGCCCAACTCCAGAGCATCCAGGGCGGACGCCGCGACCTGAAGGGTGAACTGATCCCCAAGCGGATAGCCGTACACCTCAGAAGCCAGGCTCTTCAGGTGCGCCGCAGCAGCCTCAAGGTCCGCAGCTGCGAGGACCTCAGGATCCAGCTTCGGCAGGCGGTAAGGAAATCGGATGCCATGCGCGCCGTAGGGGGATTCGCCCGGGCGATCATCTACGGCGGTGCCCAGAGGCGTCGGGTCGTCCTTGAAGCTCGGCGTCCACTCCCAGTCGCTCGCCCGCTCACGCCAGGAGGTGTTCCACTCCAATACGAAGGGCGGCAACGCGCCACCATAGTGGGTCGAGCTCATGAAGCCTCCCCTCGTCTTGTCCCACCAGACAGCCCAGGCCGGAGCGGGTCCCGCCATACAAATGGCTGAACGGTCCTTCATGGAGACGGAGAAGACGCGCGAGGCGGAGTCTGCCGTCAGGAGAGTCTCGGCCAGAGTGTGCGCCGTGATGTAGTGCGGTGAACTGCCGGTACCAGACTCAGCCGGACCGGTGGAGGTCAAGGCCCGTACACTAGCGTCCGTCATGCAGTAGATGGCCTTGCCCTGGTTTCGGTCATAGAACGAATTCCCCACTATCCCGTGCCGACTGGGGAGGCACCCGGTGGACGCCGACGCATGGCCCGGGCCCGTCTCGGTCAGGGAGTAGCTCAGGTTGGCCTTCCGATAGGAGCGCCCCTGGTTCCAGAGGCGAGCAAGCCCCCCATCCAGCCATGGTGCGAGGCGGTCGAGCTGATCGGGAATCAACTGGTCGCATACCACCAACACCACCAAAGCCGGGGGCTCATCGGGAACCAGCGGCCCCTGGTGCTGTTCCCCGCCAGCCGATGGCTGGACCTGCGGAGGGGGTATGGGGCTCTGAGCCAGGGCCGAGCAGGCGAGGAGGGGGAGGCTGAAGTGCATGGAACGCCGAGGAAGCCGGAAAGCAATTCCATGCTACGGCATGGGCTCCTCGGCCAGTCTGGCCAGATTGAACCTCCTAAGTCCCCACCAGGGAAGCACTTAGGTTGACAAGGAACATCTTTCCCAGCCCCTGGAGCGTTCTTCGTTGGCCGCAATGCAATTTCCTAGGTACTCTCCGCCACCTCCAGTACGGAGGCCGGGACAAGGTCCCAACAAGCCCATGAGCACGCCCCTCCCCAAGAATCGTCTGCCCCTGATCGGGCAGAAGTACCAGGACATGCAGGGCGAGAAGATCACATCCGTTCGGAGTGGGGACCCCGAGCGGATGTTGAAGGAGGAGAGGGCCGTTATTGCTGTGTGGGGACGCAGCAGCCGGGCCCACTTCGGAGGAGACGCGCAGCGGTTGGGACGTGGGGACGACCCGACCGTCGCGCTGCCCGGTACGGCGAGTCCACTAGGAGTCGCCAATCGCACGGGGGAGAGTACCAGCACGGGCTGACTCACCGCGATCGACGTCCCATCCATGTGGACAGCCGGGAATCGGAGCCCGGGGGCCTTGCCCTCGGGCTTCTCTCTTGTCCAGAAAGGTCGACCGGAACCCAAGCAGGGTTCAGTCTTCAGCTTGATCCACTCGGAAGCGGTTGCGCAGACGATCGATCAGACGCGCATGGATCTTGCAGACGCGAGACTCGGAGAGCCCCGTCAGTTGACCAATCTCACGCATCGGCATGAACTGGAAGTACTTGAGGTAGAAGATACGGCTCTCCTGGTCATTCATGCGCTGCGTGACCATTTGAAGCAGCTCGCTCTGAATCAGGTGTTCGTCGGGAGCCGGTCCTTGCCTGTCGGGAAAGACCTCCAGGGCCTGGCTCAGGTCGTCCTCCCCATCATCCGAGGGCATGGATCCCCTGGGAGCTGACGGCAGGCCTCGCCCGAAGTACTGCTGATAGTCCTCCGGCTCGAGACCCATTTCCGTCGCGGCCTCGTCATCGGTGGGTGTCCGGCCCAGCTCGCCAGAGAGACGCTCTATGGTTCGCTTCTTCAACTCCATCCGCTGGCGCCAGGGCCTCGGTAGCCAATCCTGCGCCCGCAACTCATCGAGCACGGCACCCTTGACGCGCAACTCACAGTAGGACTCAAAGCGCACGCCACGCTCTGGATCAAAGCCGCCAATGGCGGACATGAGCCCCAGGTTCGCAGCTGTCCCCAGGTCCCCACGATCCACCGTGCGCGGAAGCCGAGCCGCTTGCCGCCGCACGATGCTGTTGATCAGGGGCTGGTAGACCTCTACGAGCCGGTTGCGAGCCTCATCGCTCGGGTCCTTGCGGTAGTCCGCCCACAACTGTTCGACGTGGTGTGCGGCCTGGACGTCACGCAAAGCCTGGCTCTTGCGTGTTGACTTGGGCGCTGCCTTGGCAGGCTTGCTCTTTGTTTTGGTTTTGGTAGTGCTATCCAAGAGGTCTCCCTTTCCCCTATGCAATGCATGCGGCCGACCCGGCTTGCTAGCACTGCACTTGCGGTGAACTCCTTTAACGGCGTTGTGAATACAAGTTCACGCGCAACGGGATCAACGCTCTTGTGCAGTTCTCCGCCCCGCAAGACGGGCACTGTGCCGTGCGCCAGGTGCAAAGATGGGAAAACAACCCATCTGCGATGCCCTACGGGCGGTGCGACGGGGGGGGGACGCTTCTCAATTCACCGTCAGTTTTTCTGTGGATTGTTCCCAATCCGAGGACTCTAGCTCCACTCGTGCTCCCCTGAAGACTCATTCTCATAACCCAGAGTTCCCAGGACAGCGCACTCAGCAGCACGCATTTCTGTGCGATCGCGGTCGGTTTGGTCATCGAATCCGCACAGGTGCAGCACACCATGCACCACATACAGGGCCAGCTCCCTCCGCAGTGATGTGCCCCTCGCCGTGCTCACCTCACGTGCCCTGTCCACACTTACGTACACCTCACCCTCAGGGCCCGGCCCCTCGCCCAGATCAAACGTGATCACATCGGTGGAACTGGGGTCGTCCAGAAACCGCAGGTGCAGGTCACAGAGGAACTCCTCGTCCACCAGGACGATGGCCAACTCCAGCTCAGGCTGACCACCGTGGACCGCAGCGGCGTGAGCTGCGGCCTGGATGTCCACATCGGCCAGGGGTCGCGGCTCAACGTCCCAGGCGACGCTGATGGTCACGCGGAGCCTCCATCCGGGGACCCACCACGCGCCTTGCTGCCGCGGACCTTCTTGGCCCGGACCCTGCCCGGCTTGCTGGGCGGGTCGGGTACAACCCCGTCTTCTGCCTCCCCCTGGGGGGACCGGGACAGGTCCAGGGGATTGGGCTTGCCCTTGGCGAAAGTGGGTCGCGTGTGGTGGATGGCGGAGAGCACCTGCACGATGGCCTGCTCGATGGTGTCCAGCTCTGCCAGGGTCAGGGCACACTCCGAGAACTGACTGTCCATCAGGCGCTTCATGGAGACCCGATGAACCATCTCTTGCAGGCGGCCGATGCTCGGATCGGTCATCTGGCGTGCAATCGCCTCCGCAGCATCGGCGATCATCACGATGGCAGTCTCCTTGGACTGGGGGCGCCGGCCCGAGTACCGGAAGTTGCCTTCGCTGACCTGATCCTCCCCACGCAGGGCAACGGCCTGCTGGTAGAAGTACTCGATGCAGCTTGTGCCGTGGTGTTCAACCATGAAGTCGAGCACCGCATTGGGCAGGCCGTAGTAGCGGCCAAGCTCCACGCCATCGCGAGTGTGAGCGGAGATGATCAACATGCTCATCTCCGGGGCGAGACTCTTGTGCCGATCGCGCGCTGCAGGCGAGTTCTCCGCGAAGTACTCGGGCTTGTTGAGCTTTCCCACGTCGTGATAGAGGGCGCCCACACGTGCAAGAAGCGCGTCGCCATTGATGGCCTCTGCTGCACCTTCGGCGAGCAGCCCGACGACATACGAGTGGTGAAAGGAGCCCGGTGCCTCGATGAGGAGTTTGCGTAGCAGCGGCGAGGAGTGTGTATTGCCCAGCTCCAGCAAGCTGATATCGGTGGTCACGTCCAGCAGTGCTTCAACCATGGGCAGCAAACCGGACACAAGCAGCCCCACCACAACACCTACGAGGAGCAACCGCACAAGGTCTGCGACGTCCGCCGCCCCGGGTGATTCGGGCCCCATCAACATGAAGCCGGTGCTGAGAGCAACTTGAATACACCCGATCATCACCCCGATGCGAAACAGGTCCGAGCGACGCTTGACGCTCTTGGCCACCAGGGCTGCCATCACGCCCCCTCCCAGGGCCACGACCAGTCCACTCAACTCGGGGCCTTTCAGGCGATCGTGCAACGCCAGGTAGGCCGCCAGCAGAGCTCCCGCCACGACAACCCCTTCCAGAGCCAGGGCGCGCCCCCAGGCCAGGGCGAGGATCAGGCTCACGAGGGAGACGGGCAACCAGGCCAGATCAATCCCATCCAACGCCTGATCCGAGAGGAACAAGACCGTCAACGGCAGGAGGATCGCCGAGGACAAGCCGACCAGGCGCGGGATGGAGCGCAGGGCCGCCGGCCGGAAGTCACGCAGGTAGGCCGCCAGTCCCATGCAGCCCATGGTCAGCAGCGCCGACAGAGCGCACCACTCCCGGGGTCGGTCCAGGGCTCCCAGTCCCAGAAGGAACATGGCAAGCAGGGTGGCCATGGCCGCCAGCACGGTCTTCTCGCCGACCTGTTCCAGACTGGGCCGCTGTGTTCGGGACTCTGTCGGGCGCGCCTTCTCGGGAGAAACCCGTCGCAGGTGGTGCCCACCCTTCAAGCGCGCACGCAGCAACTCAATCCAATTCACAAGGCGCCCCCCGGGGCCTCATCGGTCCGCTCGCCTCGGGAGGGCGCCTGATAGGCGCGGATAATGCGCGCCACCAACGGATGGCGAACAACGTCGTCGGTCGTGAACTCGGTCACGCCCACGGTGTCGAAGCTGCGCAGGCGCGCGATGGCATCCATCAGCCCACCTTTTTGGCCGTGCGGCAGGTCGCTCTGGGAAGGATCTCCTGTGACACACACGTGGGAGCCATCACCCATGCGCGTCAAGAACATCTTCATCTGGGAGGTGCTGGTGTTCTGCGCCTCGTCGAGAATGACGAACGAGGACGCCAGGGTGCGCCCACGCATGTAGGCCAAGGGTGCGATCTCGATCACACCCGCCTCCTCGAGGCGCGTAAACACATCGGGCTCGATCAGCTCAAAGAGTGCGTCGTGTACCGGACGCATGTAGGGGTTGAGCTTCTGCTGAAGGTCTCCGGGCAGAAAGCCCAGGTGCTCTCCCGCCTCGACTACAGGCCGTGTGATGACCAGTCGCCGCACAAGCCCCTGTCGAAGCATGCGGACGGCCGCAGCCACGGCCAAGAATGTCTTCCCCGTCCCAGCCGGCCCGAATCCGAAGACCAGAGGCTTGGTCTGAATCTGCTCCAGGTAGTGGGCCTGGTTCTCGTTGCGCGGTTCCACGGGACGCACCCGCAGGTGCGTGGCATGGAAAGGCGCGCTGTTGCCCGTGGGGAGAGGGGGCCTGACTTGAGGGCGCGACTCGCTGGAGACCGGCTTGGGGGCGGGCTCAGCCTTGCCCACCAGAATCCGCTCGACCTCTTCCAGATCCATGTCACGCCCCTTGCGCGATTTTCCGAGGACGTGCTCGATGCGCGTGCGGGCTGCGTCAATCTCCGCGGCCGGTCCCTTCAGCTTCAGGTTGCCACGCTTGGCGTAGATCTCGATATCGAGGGACTGACGCAGCAGCTTGGCGAGGCGATCGTAGGGTCCCAGGACGAGCATGGCCTCGTCATGGGAGCGAAGGGGAATGGTGATCTCGGGCAAGGGCGGCTCCGGTGAGAATCGAAGTGGGCTTCAGCATGGGCCCCAGTGCGCGGTTCTGTCAATCACCGCCCGGCGGAGGGCCGATCTCAGACGAGTTCCTTGAACAACAGGGGCCACGTGAGCAGGGCCACGGGAACGGACAGGAGCAGGCTATCCACGAGATCCAGGAAGCCGCCCGAAGGGCCAAAGAGGGTGCCCGAATCCTTGACGCCCGCCTGGCGCTTGGCCGCCGACTCGAGCAGATCCCCCGCCTGGGAGGCCAAATTGACCAGGGCGGCGGCCGCCAGCACCGAGGCCACCCCCCACCGCGGATCGGGCAACCAGGTGTCCGGCAGCAGTGGCCCAGCCGCCGTACCTACGATGAAAGACCCCAGGCAACCCACGGTGGTCTTGCCGGGGCTCAGGCGCGGAAACGGGTGATGGGGAAACCGGGCTCCCAGGAGGTTGCCCGAGTAGTAGCCGGCGATATCCCCCACCTTGGAGAGCAGGATGAGGGCTCCCAGGCCCGCCACGCCGGTCTCAACAACCACGAGGTACAGAGCGGGGAGAGGCAGGGCGATCCACAGCAGGGAGGCCAGGACCCGTATGGGGCGCGCGCGCGATACCCACCCGAGGGCCAACCCCACAACCCCCACCGCGATAACCGCCAAGGCCAGGCGGCCCACAACATCAAAGTGCTCGGGGCGCACATCCGCACCCGGCTGCACCTGCACGATCAAGGCGATGGCCGCCACCGCAACCGCAAGGACACCAAGCAGTACGCCACGACCCGGCTGGCTCGCAGGTCCGGCAAACAGCTTGAGGGCACGGGTCTCGACCACGCACCCCAAGGCCATGGCGACGCCGCAGCCCAGGACCAGATAAGGCCCCAGGGGACCGGACGCGCCCCAGAGGAGCAACCCGACTCCCAGAGCCAGGCTGCCCCCCACCCGCGTGCGACGCCAGATCTTGGACGCCCGCGATGGGGTCGGCTTCTGAGTCCCGCTCACGTGGTCTCCTCGACGGATTCGGTGCTCGCTGCTGGGATGTCTTCCTGTTCCAAGCCGCCGAATTTCCTTCGCCGACTGGCAAACTCCTTCATGGCGCCCAGCAGCTGGTCGCGGCGGAAATCCGGCCAGCAGAAAGGGGTGACGTAGAGCTCCGCGTAGCTCAGCTGCCACAAGAGGAAGTTCGAGACACGCATCTCGCCCGCAGTACGAATCACCAGATCCGGATCGGGGGTCGTCGGATCATAGAGATAGGCACGCAGGGTCTCCTCATCGATGCTGGCAGGGTCGAGGGTACCCGCGCGGGCTTCCTCCGCCATGCGCCTTACGGCGTCTGCCATCTCCGCCCGGCTCCCGTAGGACAAAGCCAATCGCAGGAGCATGCCGTCGTTGTCCGCCGTCAGCGCTTCGGTCTCTCGCAGAGCGTCCAGGGAGGCGGCGGGCAGCCGGTCCAAGCGGCCGATGCAACGCAAGCGGACACCATTCTTCATCAGCGTCTTGCGCTCACGGCGCATGAAAACACGCAGCAGTCGCATCAGGTAGGTGACCTCCTGGCCCGGCCGCTTCCAGTTTTCCTCCGAGAATGCGTACAGGGTCAGGCTCTTGACTCCCATACGCGCGCACTCGGTCGTCACCTCGCGTACGGATCGCACACCTTCCCGGTGGCCGAAGATCCGCGGCATGCCCCGCTCCGTTGCCCAGCGACCGTTGCCATCCATGATGATGGCAATGTGCTCGGGGAAAGGACCACCGAGATCAGGCCGTTGGACGGTCGGGCTCATGCCAGGGAGCGCTCAACTCGAGCGGTGGATGACGGCTTCACGTCCTGGGCCCACGCTGATCATGACGATCGGAACACCTGTGATGGCCTCGATGTGCTCGACGTAGGCGCGGGCGTTGGCAGGCAGATCCGCAAACGAGCGCACGCTCGTGATGTCCTCCGACCAGCCGGGCATGGTCTCGAATTCCACTTGGACGTCATCCATGCTGGCCAGATGGGCCGGGTACTCCGTCCAGCGCTCGGAGCCGGACCGATAGGCGACGGCGTAGGGAATCTCATCCAGACCCGAGAGCACGTCCAGCTTGGTCATGATCCAACCCGACGCGCCCGTCAGGTCGAAGGCGTAGCGCACAGCCACCGCGTCAAACCACCCGGCGCGCCGTGGCCGGCCGGTGGTGGCGCCAAACTCGTTGCCCGCCTTGCGCAGGGCCTCGGCCTCGTCTCCGAATATCTCGCTGGGGAATGGCCCCTCGCCCACACGTGTGCAGTAGGCCTTGGCGATGCCCCAGGCCTCGTCGATGTGCTGCGGCGGAAAGGCCGCGCCACCGGAGATGCCACCCACCCCCGTGCTGGAGGACGTCACGTAGGGATAGGTGCCGTGATCGATATCCAGCATCACACCCTGGGCTCCCTCAAACAGAACCTCGCGTCCTTCCTTATAGGCTCGGCGCACTTCCGCACCCACGTCCGCCACAAAGGGACGCAGACGGTCGCCCATGGACACGTAGCTCTCGATCTGCTCGGCCACGTCCAGGGGTGTTTCGCCGTGCACGCGTTCGATCAGGGCGTTCTTCTCAGCGAGGGCGGCTCCCAGCCTGTCCTTGGCGCGCTCCGGGTCGAGCAGGTCGGCCACACGCAGACCCGTGCGCGCCGCCTTGTCGCCATAGCACGGGCCAATGCCACGGCCCGTCGTACCGATGCGACCTTCACCACGCCAGATTTCGGCCAGCCCGTCGATGCGTTTGTGGTGCTCGAAGATCACATGGGCGCCGGCGGCCAGGCGCAGGTTATTACCGTCCACGTGGACGCCGCGGGCAAGGAGTCCATCGACCTCTTCCAGGAGCTTGATCGGATCCACCGCCACGCCCTGGCCGATCATGTTCACCTTGTCCGGGTGCAGAATGCCGGAGGGGATCAGGTGCAGGACGTATTTCTCCTCCCCCACGACGACCGTGTGGCCGGCGTTGGCTCCACCCTGGTAGCGCACGACCACGTCCTTGGCCTCAGCCAGGAAGTCGATCAGCTTGCCCTTACCTTCATCTCCCCATTGGGCTCCGAATACACTGAGAGAGGGCATAGATCAGGCTCGATCGGGGCTGAGAGGAATCAAGGTTGAACAGCCAACGGGTGCTGGCACTGGGAGACCCGGCAGACAGCGGCACGGGTCTCGGTCGGGGATTCTCGCAGGGTGACCGGCGCGGAACAAGCGTCCCGGGCTCATTCGCCGAACCGGAGGCTGGGGCGGCCCGGCCGCTGACTGCTATGCTTGGCCCGTGTCCATGCGATCCCGTCTCCTGTTCCTCCCCTTGGGCTTGGGCCTCGCGGTCCTCACCTTGGGGTGCCTGCTGCCTGACTCCAGCGAAGTGCGCCGGACGCGGGTCCTGAACGCCCCGCAGGAGGAGGTGCTGGCTCGGTTGCGCCAGCTTCCCGGAGGCCCGGACTGGTCCGAGTGGTCTCCCTCCCACAGGGCCGGGGGCCTGATCCAGACTTCCTGCCTGCCCGAAAGGGGGATCTGGTTCGACGTTCACACCGACCCGCCACGCAAGGCGGCCATCCTCTTCGAGCCCCGCCCCGAGGGCCTGCAGCTCTCCTGGTTCGATGTGTCCCAGTGGGGCGGCAATCCCATCGGGCGCCTCGTCGCCTGGAGCGGGGAGGCGCAGCGAGGGAGGGAATTGGAAGCGTCCCTTGAAGGTCTGGAGCAAGCTCTGGCCGAAGATACGACGCAAGATCCCGCGACCGATTCGCCTCAGGTGCTGCTCATCATCGCTGACGACCTGGGGTGGGATCTGCTGGCGGACTCCCACACGCCCAATCTGGATGCCCTCGCCGCCTCGGGCATGACCTGCACCAACCTGTGGGTGACGCCCAAGTGTGGCCCCACCCGCGCCTGCATGCTCACCGGTCGATTCCACTTCCGAATCGGCAACGGGGAGATCGCCAAGCGCCACAAGAACCGCTCCATGGGCCTGGATGAAGACACCCTGCCTGAACGCATCGGCAGCCAGCGCTCGGCTGCCTATGGCAAGTGGCATCTGGGAACGGAGGCAAGTCATCCCAACGACACGGGCTTTGGCCACTATGCGGGCAGCTTGGGCAATCTCAATGGCAAGAGCTACACGGCCTGGCCCAAGGTCGTAGATGGTGTCGAGTCCGATAGCGAGCGCTACGCCACCAGCGACGTAACCGATGAGGCCCTGGCGCACGAGGCGGACTTCGAATGGGTTGCGTATCACGCGGTGCACACCCCCTTCCATGACCCGCCCGCCGATCTACACCCCAACACACCCCTGGATGGCACCGAAGAGGTCCAGGTGCGCGCCATGACCGAGGCCCTTGACATGGAAATCGGGCGCCTACTGGCTGGTCACCCAAAGGCATGGGTCTTCTTTGTCGGTGACAACGGCACGACGTCTTTGGTGGGAGGCGGCAAGGGCTCCATGCTGGAGTCGGGCATCAACACGCCGCTCTTCGTGCGCGGCCCCGGTGTAAAGGCCGGCTCCACTTCGGACGCCATGATCAACGGCACGGATTTCTTCAGCACGATCGCGGAGATCTTCGGCGTACCCGGTGAGGCCCAGGACTCAGTCAGCTTCCTGCCCGTGCTCCGGGGTGAGGCGGGCGCCCGGGAATGGAACTACTCCTGCCTGTTCTACGAGCAGAAGCCGGGTCGGCGCATGCACGCGGTCCGCGACGAGGAGTTCAAGTTCGTGATCGACTTCGAGAAAGATGAGCATCTGTACGCCATGCCGGGTGAGGTGTCCATTGACCTGAAGAGCGCGGGGGACGAGATCCAAGCCCGTCGCGAAGCCCTGCGAGCCCTGATCCCGCGCAGTTTCTAGCGGCGGCGACCGTGCCCCCCGCCCCCGGGGGTACGCACCTCGATCTCGCTGCCGGCCGGCATGTCCAGGGCACTCTTGCCGGCCAGGGGCCTGTCCGCCCGAGCACCCGCCGGACGCCAGCGGGCTGAGCCTGTACGACCCGATCCGCCACCGGCCAAGCCCCAGGGCCCCAGCTCCTGGCGCTCGGCGATCCAGCCCACCCGCACATCCTGCAGAAACCGCAGACGCCGCACGAGTCCATCGCCACCCCGGCGCGCGCCCTGGCCACCTGAACCACGGCGCACAGTGGTCTTCAGCACGCGCACGGGAAGTTCATTCTCCATGGCCTCGATGGGCGTGTTGCGCGTGTTGGTCATGTGGGTCTGAAGGGCGTGGGCTCCGGGTCCATCGGGACCTGCCCCTGCACCGCCGCCCAATGTCTCGTAGTAGGCAAAGCTGCCGGCTGAATCCCCCACCGTCAGGTTGCTCATGGTCCCCGCGCTGGCGGCGGGCATCTGTTCGGGGAGCACATTGGCCAGAGCTGCAAGCACCAGATCCACCAGACGCTGGCTGGTCTCCACGTTCCCTGCCGCCACAGGGGCTGGATACCGCGCATCACACAGACTTCCCGCCCGGGTGCTTACCCGAACGCGCCGCAGGACGCCCTCGTTGGTGGGCGTGCCCGCAGGGAGGAGGCAGCGGATCACATAGAAGACGGCCGCCAGGGTCACGGCGCGCACCGTGTTCACCGGGCCGCTCACGGCATCGTCGCTGGCCGTGAAGTCGAAGTGCATCCCTTGCGTGGACACGTTCAGGGTCAAGCGTAGGCGTACGGACTCGCCTTGTGCGTCAGGCCACTCGAGCACGTCCTCCGCCTGCCAGGCCCCGCGCGGAAGACCCGAGACAAGCTCCCCGACCAGCGCGTTGGTCCAATCCCGCAGGGACTCGGCCTGGGACCGCACCTCCTCGGGACCGTGTTCAGCAGCCATGGCCTGAAGGCGCTGGGTGCCCACGCGGTTGGCAGCCCACTGGGCCAGCAGATCACCCTCCCGCTCCGCAGGGACGCGCATGTTGGCCAGCAGCAGTCCCAGCACGTCTCGGCGTAGCTCACCGTCCCGCACCAAGAGCATGGGCGGAATACGTAAGCCTTCGGCATGTACGTCTGCCACGGGCGCCATGGAACCCGGATAGGCCCCCCCCACATCCGCGTGATGGGCACGGTTCAGGCAATAGAAATCCGGTTCCTTGCCTCTGCCCAAGAACACGGGCGAAACAAGTGTGATGTCGGGCAGGTGCGAACCGCCGGCAAAAGGATCGTTGACAACAACCACGTCTCCCGGACCCATCGGAACCTGTTCCCGGGCGGCTGCCAGGGAGAGGGGCGCGGCGCCCAGGTGCACGGGCAGGTGCGCCGCCTGGGCGACCATGCGCCCCTGGCCGTCAAAGAGTGCACAGGAGAAATCCCGCCGCTCCTTGATGTTGGGCGAGAAGGCCGAGCGCATGAGAGCCACGCCCATTTCCTCGGCGGCCGCCGCGAACAGATGCTGGAAGACCTCCAGGCGCAGAGGGTCACGGACCACTGCAGGCGACTTGCGGGCGGGGGATTTCTTGGGTTGCTGGCGGGCCATGGATATCACGGGAGCGCCGACTGCGTCGGGCCCGCCTGCAGCTTACCAATGAGAGCCGTCGGGGTAGTCCAGAATCGGGAGAGGGGGGGAGTCCAACACTTCCCAACGCAGCAATGGGATGATGTCCACGTCCTCCTCCCCCATGCGACGCCACACGACGCAGCGCACCGTACGCATCATGTGCGCACCCGAGCGTTCGTACTCTTCCTTCTCCTGACGCGAGGTGAAGTCCTGGGACTGGTGACGCTCAGCGAGGGTCACCATACGAGCGGTCACGTAGATCGAAAACACGTCGCTATCCACCCGCAGCAGCGACTTCATGCGCTCGACGGATTCTGGGGTGAGCATGTCATAGCCACGCACCTCGTCCAGCTCCTCGAGCCCATCAAAGATCTTGGTCACCAGGATCTCCTCGCCAAACTCATCCAGGCTGGGCTCCACGATCTCCTGGTCGGGATCAGCCTCTTCCTCATCATTGCGATACCACACGACATCCTCCCAGAAGGATGGGTCCATATCCCCGTAGTTCATCAACCCGGTCAGGACAGCCCGCGGCGCCGTGTTCACGTTGACCGAATACCCCCCGGAGCTGGTAGGTGCCTCGGCTCCCTCGCTCTCACCCGTTGTAGGTGAGGTGTACATGGTCAGGAACGCATCGATGGCGTGAACGCGATTTCCATCTCTGTCGAACATGTCCCGGTAGTGGTCTTCGGTGAACGGCTCCAGAACAATGAACTCACGGACCGACAGGGGCATCCCACGCGACCGATTCTCCTCATCGAAGGACAGCAACTCGCCCGGGCGCGGCAGATAGGAGTTGTCGCGCTCCAATAGGTGGTCGCGCATGATGCGCGCCATGTCATCGGCATCCGCCTCTTGAATATCGAACTCCGTGTCCTCACGACACAGATCCAGGATTCTCACAACGCGCTCGAAGGCCTCCTGGGCCTCGTCGGGGTCCTCAGCCAGCATGTTCAGGATGTTGTACTTGCGGTCCTCGTCCACGATCAGGATGCGCAGGTCGAGATCATTGAAGGAGGTGGCCGCCTGCTGGGCCCACTCGTCCATGAAGGAGTCGCTCGCATCTGCACTCTCTTCGCCGCCCTCACCGCCTCCACCGGATCCACCGGGTCCGGCCCCGGCGGCTTCGGCGGCTGCCGCCGCACCGTCATCCTCTCCCCCCGCTTGCCGCAGCTCGCCGTCAGAACGCAACTGCTCGAAGACCTCCAGCATGGCCGACTCGATGGCCAGGTCCATGTTGGTGCTGGTGAAGTCACGATTGGCCACCTGCTGGTCGGTGGCCGTGACCCGGTTCAGCTGGTAGACGATGGCGATGATCACCATCAGGACCAGGAACGAGAGCAGGAGCACGGCACCCCGCTCGGTGTGGGATCCCCGGGGCTTGTGGGAGAGGAGGAGCTTCATGATCGGCGCGGTTCTTGGACGCGCCAGGGGGTCACATTCTTCCCGAGCGCCGTGGGTATTCCGGCCTAGAAATCAGAGTCCAGGTCCATGCCCTGCAGGATGCGAGGCCGGATATAGAACAGCACGTTGGTCTGCTGGGTGATCTCATACGTGTTCTTGAACAGGTTACCAAGGATGGGGATGTCACCCAGGAGGGGCACCTTGCGCTCCCGCTCGAGGGTGCGCTCCGCGATGAGCCCCCCCAGCACCACGGCCTCCCCCGGCTCCAGGCGCACGGTGGTGGAGGCTTTGCGCGCAGAGATCGACGGCACGGAGATCACTCCCTGGGCATCATCGCCGCCCTGGCTCAGACTGATGGCCGTGCCGCTCACCTGTGAGGCACGGATGTCGATGTTGAGCAGCACCGTCTCCTCTCCGATGATGGTCGGGATCACATACATCTGCACGCCCACGGGCTTGGTCATCAACTGCGCCGTGAAGGTGCCGTTGGGGTTGAGTCCGCCAAGGGTGTAGTAGGGCACCTCGTCGGTGTTCTCGAATTCCGCACGACCCCCTTCGCGCACAGCCACCTTGGGCCGTGACATGATGGACACATCCTCATGGTTGGAGACGATCTCGAGCAGCGCATCAAACTGCACACCGTCGAAGATCGCCGAGACCCCAAAGAGTGCCTCACCCGAGTCCACCGTATTGCCCAGGGAGAAATCCAGGCTGTTGGCGAAGGCGCCACCATTCGGGAGACCGAAGATGGGCGTGTTGGAATCAATAGGACTGATGCCGTAGTCGAAGGAATCGGAGGTGGAAACCTCGATGATGCGCGCCTCGATCTCCACCATCCGCACCCGGGCACTGAAGAGCTCGATGAAGCGCTCGGCCTTGAGCAACACCTCAGGTTGCGCCCGGACGAAGAGCCAATCGGAGAGGGGCACAAAGGTGCTGCTCTGCAAGGTCTTACCCGAAGGGGCGGAATAGGGTTCCCCATCGAAATCCAGACGCAGGTCCAGGACCGCCTCGCCCAGTCCCTGCTCTCCAATGGGCTTCAAGCCTGCCCCGTTGATCACGACCCCCCCCTCGGCGGGAATATCAAAGTCCCCGTACAAGGAGATCAGGGTCATGGCGCGTTGGCCCAGCCCCGACGGAAAGGTATAGGGCTTGGTGACGAAGCCGGTGTCGGCATCCACCCAGATTCGCTCACCAAAGGCCAGGAACGGATCGATGGCTCGGGTCTCTCCAGGCCCGGCATCCACAACGGGTTCAGCTTCGCTCGCCTCGACAACCGGCGCCTGGGCGTAGAGGCGCTCCAGCTCATCGAAGTAGCTGGCCTCGTCGAAATCCTCCACGGGAGTCAGCGTGTCCGCACCCAGGAGAATGCGCTCCCAGGTAGCGTTGATCTCCGCACTGCGCTCCTTGGGAGATTGTTCGCCCGACCCAAATGCCCGACAACCGGGAAGGCACACCCCTGCCAACATCAGGGCCAATATCCCGCCCCGTAGGCGCAGGCCGGAGTCGGCGGTGGGTATTTGGGGAAAGACAGGCATCGGGAATCAGAATTCCGGGTTCAGATCGATCCCCTGCAGTATGCGTGGATAGATGAAGAAGAGCACGTCGGTGCGCTCTTGGACCTGATAGCGGCTCTTGAAGATGCTACCCAGCAAGGGCATGTCCCCCAGCAGGGGCACCTTCTTCTCGCGCTGCAAGGTGCGCTCTGAAATCAGACCACCGATAACCAACCCCTGGCCCGCGTCCAGGCGTACGGTTGTGTTGGCCCTGCGCTTGGCCACCTCGGGAATCCCCACGGTCGAACTGGAACCGCTGGAGTCGGTCACGATGAAGGTCGCAGCGGTTCCCGTTATCTGGGACACCTCGGTGTCCACATCCAGGATCAGGGTGTTGCTCCCGATGATGCGCGGGACCACATACAGTTGTACGCCCACGTCCCGGAAGGCGATCGTCCATGTGAACTGGCCATTGGCGTTGATGGCGTTGAGCTTCATCACGGGCTCTTGTTGCACCTCAATCAGCTCCGCCCGCGCACCCTCGCGCACGGCAACCTTGGGTTGGGAGATGATGGAGGCCGATTCGTCGGTGGAGATCATCTCCAGAAGAGCATTGAACTGCACGCCATCGAAGACAGCGGATACTCCAAAGATGGCCTCTCCGATGTCCACTGTGTTGCCGAATGAGAAGTCCACGCTGTGGATCAGGGAGCCTGCATTGGGTAGCCCGAAAATCGGGGTCACGCCGTCCACGGGGCGGATGCCATAGTCGGAGGTCTTGGTGGTGGTCAACTCCACGATCTTGGCCTCCACCTGGATCTGGCGAGCGCTACTTATGAAGGCCCGGATGAAGCGCTGAATCTGGCGCATCTCTGCTGGGGCCGCCGTCACCACCAGCCAGTCGAAGAGGGGAACCAGTCTGGGCTTGACGACCCCCGGGGTGCGCGGGGGGGTGAAGGTCTCTGCACCCTGCCCATTGAGCAGGTGCAACACCACAGACCCCGGAGGCTGCGCGCCTGCTGGCATGTTTGCGTTGTCTACGGGAGCGCCGTGGATGCTGAGGCCCGAGTGGGTCTGGATCAGCGCCTGCACGCGTTCACCCGCGCCAAGCGGAAAGGTGAAAGGCTTCATGATCAGCCCGGAGTCGCGGTACCAGACGATGCGCTCCCCAAACTCTTCGTAGGGGTTGAGCACGGGACCATCCCCTTCCTGGGAGGAAGCTCCAAGCAGGAGATCATCCAAGTCAATCTCGGGCAGCGGATCCTGGCTCCCATCGGAGTCCAACACTGCATCCGAATCGGATCCGATCGACTCATCGGCAACACCATCTTCAGCGCCGGAGAGATAGGCCTCCTCCAGCGCCTTGGCGTAGTCCGTCCCGGTGGGTACGGGAGCCTCGGCCGGATCCTCGAGATCCCCACCATCCTGGGCGGTGGCCATGGCCTCTTCGATGGCCCGCAAGGCTTCCCCCTGTGGAGCCTCCGATGGAGCTGGACCCCGACAGGCTACAGCCGATCCCAGGAGGACCAGAGGCAGTAAGGCCTGCCTATTGAATTGGATAAGCCCCACGGGTAGCCCGCGTCACTTTCCGCCCATCTTGGCCTTCACCTGGGCCGTGATATCGGCGACCGCCTTTCCATCCCGGCGCGAGATCTTCTTCCAGACGCTACAGTAGTTGTTGGCACCCTGCGCCTTATTGCAGGCTTCGAGCACCTTCCGCCTAGCCGCGGTCATCAGCTTGAGACCTTCAGCGGAGTCCTTCTTGATCCTCTGCTTCTTGATCCTGCGCACCTCGTCGGTCAGGGCCAGCAGGGCCTCATAGTCCACCTTTGCGGGCTTGGTAATGCTCGCGGCTTCCCGGTGCCCACAGATGTTGTCCAGGCGACTGAACTTATAGTCCGACCCCCTGCCATCGTCGTCGAGAAGCACAGGCAAGCTGACGGCAGCGTCCGGGACAGAAGCGCTGGTCAGGGGCGTGAGGGCTTGCGCAACTCCACAGAGGCCACAGAGAACTGCGGCGGCAAGAATGGTTCGTCCGAGTATGAGCATGGCTTGATTATCTATCGGCCCGAATGCCCCTAGGCCGTCCTAGGGACTTGGTTTCGGTCTTCTTTATATTAGCTGGGCACAGGCAAAGTCAGGTATAGCTCTTGAGACCCCCCACTGCACGGGCCAATTGGCTGGGATACTCAACGCTAACGGCCGTGCCCTTCTTGGCACCTACAGGGGCCCTTCTACGAATAATGCCCCCCCGACCCATTACTGGGCCAGGAGGGCATCGTGTGTCCCGAGAAACCCGGGTCGGCAAGAGCTGAGAGACGTCAGTCGCTTGCACCTGAGCGCTCACGACGACGGCCACCACGGTCGCCACGCCCGCCGCGATCGCGACGATCGCCGCCATCCGACTCACCTTCCTCGCCGCCGGGCAAGGTCACCTTGTGGCTGACCTTGACCTTGCCGCGGTCATCCACGTTGATGATCTCCACTTCGACCTCGTCGCCCACGTTGACGACATCGGTCACCTGACCCACGAAGCCGTGGGCCAGCTCGGAGATGTGGCAGAGACCTTCCACGCCAGGCAGGATCTCGATGAAGGCTCCGAAGTCACGCACACTGCGCACGGTTCCCGTGTAGCGGGTGCCGACTTCCGGGGTCTGCGTGGAAGCCTCGATGGCATCCTTGCAAGCCTTGACCTGGGTCGAATCGGTTCCGAAGACCTGGACATTTCCGTCGTCGTCGAGAATCGAGATGCGCACGCTGTACTGGGCCTGCATGGCCTTGATGTTCTTCCCACCGGGGCCGATCAGGAAGCCGATCTTGTCGCCGGGAATCTTGAGTGTCTCCATGCGCGGGGCGTAATCGGAGACCTCAGGAGCGGGGCCGGGAACGGCCTCGAGCATCTTACGTAGGATGTGGATCCGACCTTCCCGAGCCTGCTCGAGCGCCGTGGACAGAAGCTCGCGGGACACACCCTTGATCTTGATGTCCATCTGCAAGGCCGTGATACCCACGCCCGATCCAGCCACCTTGAAGTCCATGTCTCCGTTGTGGTCCTCGGAACCGAGGATGTCGGAGAGGATGGCCTCGCGGTCACCGTCCTTGACAAGGCCCATGGCAATACCGGCAACGGGCTGACTCACGGGCACGCCCGCGCTCATCATCGCAAGACAACCACCGCACACACTGGCCATGGACGAGGAGCCGTTGGACTCCATGATGTCCGACACAATGCGAACGGTGTAGGGGAACTGCTCGCGCGTAGGCATGACCGCCATCAGCGCGCGCTCGGCCAACATCCCGTGCCCGATTTCACGCCGGCCGGGACCAAAGATGCGCCGCGTCTCCCCCACCGAGTAGGGCGGGAAGTTGTAGTGCAGGTAGAAGCTCTTCTTGTACTCGGGCTCGATACCGTCGATGACCTGCTCGTCATCGGGGGTCCCGAGGGTGACGCTGGCCAGGGCCTGGGTCTCACCGCGAGTGAACAGAGCTGAACCGTGCTGACGCTCGATAAAGCCGGGCACGACGGTAATGTCCCGGATCTTGTCGTGGGCGCGACCGTCTACCCGGGTTCCGGACAGAATGCACTCGCGCTCCACGTGCTGCTGCAGGTCGTGCAGCATGTTCTTGATGGTCTTGGTCCGCGCGCCAAGGTCGTCACCATCACAATCTGCGGTCAGGGTGGCTACGCACTCGTTCTTGATGGCCGCGAGGGCGTCGTGACGATCCTGCTTGCCTTGGGTGCGCACGGCCGTGGTCATGGCCTCCTCACGCTCGAAGACCTGGGCCTTGAGGGCCTCATCCACTGCCGGAGCATTGAATTCAGCTTGGGGCTTACCCACCTTCTCGGTCAGCTCGTCGATCAGAGAGACGACCTCCAGGATCACCTTGTGGGCACACTCCAGTGCGTCCACCATGACCTCCTCGGGAAGCTGCTTGGCGGAGGACTCCACCATGGCCAGCCCGCCTTCGTGGCCGGAGACCACCAGGTCCAGGGTGGACTCCTCGCGGCGCACGGGATCCTCGGGGAAGACCACGAATTCGTCGTCCACACGCCCCACGCGCACGGCGCCCAGGGTCGCGTCGAAAGGCAGCCCGCTGATGCGGACCGCGGCGAAGCCCGCGATCATGGCCGCCACGTCGGTGTTGTTCTTGCCGTCGTACTGGAGGGCGTGGGTCAGAACCTGCACCTCCTCTTTGTAGCCGTCGGGAAACATCGGCCGGATCGAGCGGTCGATCAGGCGCATGGTCAGGATCTCCTTGGTCGTGGGGCGTGCCTCACGCTTGAAGAACCCGCCGGGGATCTTGCCGCCGGCCTCGTTCTTCTCGCGGTAGTCGCAGAGCAAGGGGAAGAAGTCGATGTCCTCACGCGCCTTGCCAGCGGTCACCGCGGCAAAGACCTTGGAGTCACCTAGTGTCAGGATCACGGAGCCGCCAGCCTGTCGGGCCACCTGGCCCGTTTCGATGGCGATGCGCACTCCGGAAATTTCGCGTTCAACGCGTATGGGTCCGTTTGTCATGGATCAGTTCCGAATCTTCGGTATCAATAGTTGCTTAGTTTTTTTCGTGTCGTGTCGTATCTATCTCGTCGCCGCATCTTCGCGACCGGTACCGTGGGACGGAGGTCCTACACGGTGTGCAGGGGCTTGTGAACACAACCGTGTCACACGGCCCCCGCTCGGAACTAGCGACGCAAGCCCAGCCGCCCCAGAATCGTCCGGTAGCGTTCAGGGCTCTTCGAACGCAAGTAGCGCAGCAGCTTGCTCCTCCGACCCACCATCTTCACCAGCCCCAGTTGGGAGCCGTAGTCCTTCTTGTGGACCTTCAGGTGCTCGGTCAGATTGCGAATATTCTCGGTGAGCAGCGCGACCTGGACCTCCGGGGATCCGTTGTCGCCATCAGCCGTCGCGTACTCTGAAATCAGTTCTGCTTTGCGGGCCGTTTCGATGGCCATGGTAATTGTCTTCCTTCTTGCGTAGGACTTGCCCTTCGCCTAGGCGGCCTCCACACGGAGGTCATGCCACCCGGAACGAGGGTGCGGGGGGAGCCCAATGGGGACTCCGCGATAATTGAGGCAAAGAGTCTAGCCCCCCGATCCTGTAGCGCTAGGCGAGCGGATGGGATTTGCGGGTGGAGCGGAAAAAGGCGGGCTGGAGGGCGTTCGGGGGGTCCGGTTGTACTCGGATCCGTCCCGGAAGTGAGTCCCACGCCCTCCCAGGCAAAAGGAAAACCCACTCCAATCTTCTCCACCGCGCCAGAATTACCGATCCTCTTGCCGACCCCATGCCTCCCACAACCCAGAAAACCAACGACGGGCCTCAGTTCACGGCCGTTCTGGCCTGCTTTTTCCTGTCGGGATTCGCGGCACTCGTCTACCAGACCGCCTGGCTGCGCCAGTTCTCGGTCGTCTTCGGGACCTCGGAGCTCGCCGTAGCCACGGTCCTCGCCGCCTATATGGCGGGGCTTGCCCTTGGCGCGACGGCCGCAGGCAGGCTGCTTCACCGGGTCCGGCGACCGGTTCTGTGGTACGGAATCCTCGAGGCCGGAGTCGCGCTGGGAGCCCTCCTGGTTCCCTTGGGCCTGCGCGCCGCGCGCCTCATGCAGGACCTCGTCATCGGCGACCAGAGTGCGCTCGTCGACTCCGGCGGCCCGGCCCAGTCCGCCTTCTATCTGTTGACGACCTTCCTCGTCGTGCTGGTGCCCACGACATGCATGGGCGCCACGCTACCTCTGCTCACGCGACATGTCGTTCGCAGACGGGACCACATCGGGCCCCGGGTCGGCCTCCTCTATACGACCAACACCGCCGGAGCCGTGGTCGGCACCCTGGCCGGGGCCTTCGTCTTTCTGCCCCAATACGGTCTCGCCGGAACGATCTACGTTGGCGTCGCTGCGAACGCGCTCGTCTTTATCCTGGCCGCCCTCATCGCCACCCGTGCCCCCCAGCCGGTGCCCGATCCCAGCCCGGCCATGGATGGACGTGCAGCCCAGAAGGAGACCATCCCCGACGAACGCGTGCGCTGGATTCTGCCCCTGATCGCCCTCTCGGGTTCAGTGTCCTTCACCTACGAGGTGCTATGGACGCGGCTCCTCTCCCACATTCTCGGTGGAAGCGTCTACGCCTTCGCCGCCATGCTGGCCAGCTTCCTGACCGGGATCACCATCGGAGGGGCCATCGCTTCGCTGCTGGCACGCACCCGCCAGGCCGCGGCCATCGGGTTCACGCTGTGCCAGCTCGGCATCGCCGCACTCGCGGCCTGGGTGTACGCCCATATGGACGGACTGCCTGCGGTATTCCTTGAGCGCATGGCCGAACCGGATGCCTCTCCCCAGGCGGTCGGTGCCCGGATGGCATTCACACTGCTGCTCCCTGCCACGGTTCTGATCGGGGCGACTTTTCCTTTTGCCCTGCGCGTCCTTGCCCGCTCGCGGACGGAGGCTGGCCAGGCCAGTGCCCGGGTCTATGCCTGGAATACGGTGGGCGCCATCCTCGGTGCCTTGTTGGCGGGCTTCTGGCTCATCCCATCATTGGGGTTCGCCGGTACGGCTCGGTTGGCCGTGGGGGTCAGCCTGGCCCTGGCGGCGACCGCCTCCATGACCCTGCTCTGGCCCACGGCACGCTGGCTCTGCATCGGTACCTGCGCCAGCCTGTTGACCCTGGTGGCCTACCAGCCCCAGAGCCCCGTCCACCTACTACGGCACGCGCCGCTTGAGCCGGAGGTGGGCGCAGCGGGCGAGGTTCTGTTCACGGCCGTCGGCCACTCCGCCACGGTCCTCGTCATCGATCGCGAGGAGGCCCTGGAGATCCGATCCAACGGCCTTCCTGAAGCGGCTGTCACTCCGGAGGGCCTGCCTCCCTACGGTCGTAATGCGGAGCGATTCCTGACCGCCCTGCCCGTCCTCGCCCGGCCTGAGGCCAAGACCATGCTGGTGATCGGGTTCGGGGGCGGCGTCGCCCTCGAGAACATCCCGCCGAGCATCACTGACCTCGACGTGGTGGAGCTCGAACCCCAGGTGCTCAAGGCCAACCACGAGCTCTCCGGGCGACGCGCCAAGGACCCCTTCGATGACCCGCGCCTGAACGTGATCCTCAACGATGCTCGCGGAGCCCTGACCCTTACGGACAAGCGCTGGGACATCATCGTGTCCCAGCCCTCCCACCCCTGGACCGCCGGCGCCTCACACCTCTACACGCTGGAATTTGCTGCTCTGTGCAAGGAGCATCTCGCTCCGGGGGGTGTCTTCGTGCAGTGGATCAACGCGGGCTTCCTGGATCCCGAACTGTTCGCCTCTGTGGGCGCGACCCTGCTGGACACCTACGAGCACCTGCGCCTGTACCGCCCCATCTCAAGCATGCTGCTCTTCCTGGCCTCGGCCGAGCCGCTCGACGTGGAGCGCGAGCTGGTACGTACCGGCGCCCCCATCGCCTCGAACCCCGACTACTGGAACGCCGCTGGAATCAGCGACGTCAACGAGCTGCTTGCGCTCCTGGCCCTGGATCAGCAAGGGATTGAAATGCTCTGCGCCGCAGGCACCGTGAGTACCGATGATCGCAACGTTCTCGCCATGGCATCGGGTATGGACCTGCCCGAGGGTCTGCACATGGAGACGACCTGGGAGCTCCTCGCTCCAGCGGACCCTCTGCTCGCCGAGGGCGCCTCATTACTGAACGACCTCGGAGCAGCCGTCGATCCCTTCACCGTGCTGCGTGCCATGGGCAGCACCACGCCACTCCGCGCCTCCGCGCTGCCGGAGAACTTCCAGACGCCCTCCGCGGATGACCAGCCGTTCTTCCAGGTGGGCCCCGCCTTGCCCGCAGCGGGAAGAGGTGCACCTGGGACGGCTGGTATCGGGACCCTGGCCCGTACCTGGACCGGGCTGCCCGGGTTGATCTGGAAGGGATGGACCCTGGTGGGTAATGGTCGCTGGCAGGACCTGAGCCAACTGGATGATGAGCTCGCTGGCGTACCTCCCTCCTCGCCTTGGTTCGCACATGCCTGTCGTCTCCGTGCCCACGGGCGTCTGGCCACGAACATCACGAGGATTCCGGGACAGGTCCAGCCCCAATCCCTCATCGAAGCCAATGCACGCGAAGCCATCGAACTACTCGATCGCGCCATCCTCCGCGAACCCTCTCCGGGCGCCCTGCTTCTGCGATTGGAGGCCGCCCGCAGCGCGAACTGGACGCCGGGGATCCTGGGTACGTTGAAGGAGCTACTGGTCTGGATGGGGCCCCCGAAGAGCAGCCTGCCCCCGATCACCATCCTGGAGTTGGAGACGGGCTTGCGCCCCTGGTCCTCCCGCCTGGATGCTCTTCGCAACACCATGACTACGGCTCCCGGAGATCCTTCCCTCGAGCGCCTCACGACGCTTCAGGATCGGCTAAAAGAACTCCTGCCCCCCATCGTCCCGCGCGAGCCCGCGACGGACGGCTCCGGGCAGCAGTTCCGATGAATCCTCCCACCACCACCACCGCTCCCGAACCGGTCGCTCTTGGTCGGGAAACACGGCTTGAGAGTTGGCTGCGCTCCCCCATGCGCCGCCGTCTCCTCATCGCCCTGGTGGTCGTGCTGATGGTGACGATTTCCACACTCCTGCACGTGGATGCCGCCCAACAGGATGGCCGCGAGATCGACTGGCAGTACATCACCTGGCGCAAGGGAGTCGATTGGGTCCTCTGGGGATTGGCCGCTGAGCCGATTCTGTTTCTGGCCCGGTTTCTGGCCAGCAACGTGCGCTGGCTCCTACCACTCGTACTCCTGCACGGTGGTCTGGCCTATGGAATCGCTCGAGGCCTGGGGGAGGTCGAGACGACTCTGGCCACCGAGTGGCTTCCCACGCCAACCTGGACGCGACCGGGGTACACGCCTCCGGGGAACGTAAGCCCGGGCGTGGATCAAGCTCCGGGCCAAGGGGCTTTCCCGGGTCGGGGGGGCCGTCCGGGCCCGGACGGTCTCGATCGCCGACGCGGGGAGGGGCAGCCGCGCGGAGGGGAACGGGGCCTGGATCGGGGTAGGGCTCCCTTGGATCCGAATCCCTCCACGGAGGAGCTCCGACGAAGGCGACGGGGCCGCATGGGAGGTCCTCGCATCGAATTGGGCGTGCTCCTGTATCTGGTCATCCTGGGCATGGGCTGGGGAGCACGCTCCTATCTGGATGAACGCGATGTGGAGCGCCTTGCGGCCGACCTCAAGCTGCGGGCCGCGCGTCTGGAGACGGAGCTGTCTGCTGCCAAGATCTCCAGCCTGGAGGGACAGCTTCAGCCGCACTTCCTGTTCAACGCCCTGCACTCAGTGGGCGGGCTGATCCGCAGCAAGCAATCGGCCGAGGCTCTCACCACGCTCTCGGCCTTGGGAGGTCTACTGCGCGCCACCCTTGAGCACGGCAGCGAACCCGAGGTGGACTTCGAGCAGGAGCTGGCCCTGGCCGAGCAGTTCCTGGAGATCGAGTCCATCCGTCTGGGCGAGCGCCTGCAGGTGGAGACCCACATCGCCCATGGGCTGTCCTCCGCCCGGGTGCCCGCCCTGCTGCTCTTGCCCCTGGTGGAGAACGCCGTCAAGTACGCGGTAGCCCCGCGCCCCGAAGGGGGTTGCGTGGAACTGCGAGCCGAGCGTAAGGGGGAGCAACTGCATCTGACGGTGAGCGACGACGGACCGGGCTTTCCCGATCACGTCCTGCAGGGAGAGGTACGGGACGAAGGGGAACGCTCCCCCATCGGGATCGAGAACACACGCGCACGCCTGGCCACCCTGTATGGCGAGGCCGCGAGCCTGGAACTGCAGTCACCCCCCGGAGGCGGCGCCACGGTCCACGTGAGACTGCCCTTTTCCGAGATGACCTCATGACGCAAGCTGCCGCTCCCCTGACCGTCCTGATCGTGGACGACGAACCCATGGCACGCGCCACCCTGCGCTCCCTCCTGGAGGCAGAGTCCGGAGTACAACTCCTCGGTGAGTGCTCCAATGGTGCAGAGGCCCTGGCCAGCCTGCGGCGCACCCGACCAGACCTGCTCTTCCTGGACGTGGAGATGCCGGGCATGAACGGCTTTGAGGTCATCGAGGCGCTGGGCGAGGAGAATCCACCCCTGGTCGTCTTCACCACCGCCTACGACCAGTACGCCATCGAGGCCTTTGGCGTGCACGCTGTGGATTACCTGCTCAAACCCTTCGACGATGAGCGCTTCGCCCAGGCCCTGGAGCGCGCACGGGATCATCTGGCGCGGGAGCGCGTGGTGGATGCCAGCCGCGCGTTGGCCCAGCTGGTACAGCCCGATGCAGGCAACCAGGTCGGCGAGCTTGAAGACAGTGACGGGCAAGCCCCCCTCGAGCGTCTGACCATCCGTCGTGAGGGAGGCATCGAGCTGGTGGAGACGAGCAGCATCCACTGGGTGGAGTCGGCCGACCAGTACGTGCGCCTGCATACGGCGCGCGGTGAGATCCTCATGCGCGAGTCCATGGGCGCGTTGGAGCGCAGCCTGGACCCCACCCTCTTTCAGCGTGTACACCGCTCAGCCATAGTGGCTCTCGATCAGGTACGCCAGCTGGCGACCCAGGCTGGCGGCCTGGGCAAGGTCCAGCTGCTCGACGAGACCTGGGTCCCCGTGAGCCGTGCGCGCATCGCGGCTCTGCGCAGGCGCCTCGGCTGAGCCCTGCGCACCATCAGGGGGGGGATTGTCAGTTGGGTGTAAGCCGCCTGGGGGGCGTGTGAGGCCCATCAGCAGGACGTTCCCAACAAGGACACACCATTTCACCGGATTCGCCAACCCGGGGATGGCGTAGGGGACGGAAACACCCTCCACTGGGGCTGCTCCTGAGTACGCGACACCTCCTCTTCCCCCGGAGACCCTCTCCCATGACACGCATCCTGACCCCCGCCCTGGCCGGCCTGACCCTTGTGGTCGGCGCAGCCGAACTGAACACACGCTACGACAAGGAACGCACGCTGACCGTCTCCATCGAGTCCAGTCAGACCATGGAAACCGTGGCATCGGAGATGACCCGTGACGGCGAGCCCATGGAGGGCTTCGGCGGCAGGTCCGGTGGAGGGGGAACCGAGTCCAGCCTGGAGTGCACCTACACGGACACCCTGCTCTCCGAAGACGAGGGTGCCCCCACTCGCATGGAGCGCGAGTACGGTGACGTGGCCAGGACCACCACCATGGGGTTTGGCGAAGAGTCCCGGGACATGGATCGCACCAGCCCCTTGGATGGCGAGACCCTCAGCCTGCATGTGGATGAGGATGGGGACACCATCGCCAAGCTCAAGGACGATGACGATCCGGAGCATGATGACATGCTCAAGGGACACTCCCTCACCCTGCCTCTCGACGGCCTGCTTCCCGAAGATGAGGTCTCCGAGGGCGACAGCTGGGAGCCCGAAGCAGCGGCTATCCTGACCGCGTTGGGCTTGGACATCCAAGGCGCCCTGTTCCCGCCCGAAGAGCGCAGCGGCGAAGGCTGGGGCGGACGCGGCGGTGGCGGTGGCGGACGCGGCGGCAGGAGCTGGGGTGGCTCCGGTGGCAGCTCTTTGCGCTACCTGAATGACGCCGAATGGGACTCCGAGGCCACGCTGACGGAACGCACGGAGACCGTCCAGGATCTGGAGTGCGTGGTTATCGAGCTGACCTTCGAGACCGAGGGCGACATGCCCGAGCGCTCCTTCGGCCGCGGGCGGGATCGGGACCGTTCCTTCTCGGCTTGGGAGAACGCCTTCACCCTGGAGAGCTCTGAGCGGCTCATCGAGAGCACGTACGAGGTCGAGATAGAAGGCCAACTCTTCTACTCGATTGCCGAGCAGCGCCCTGTAAAGCTGGTGCTGGAAGGCGAAATCTCTGTGGAAATGAACACCGAGATAGACAGAGATGAGTTCAGCATGACGATCTATCGCCTACAGGAAGGCACGATCGAGCACACCGTCGAAATCACAGCAGAGGACGCCTAGACATGACGAATACAGCCATCATCCCCCTGGTCAGCTTTCTCGCCGCCGGCGCGGGCTACATTGCGGCCGATTTCTTGAGCCAGGAAGATCCGGCACTGGAAGATCCGGCACTGGGAGATCCGGCACTGGGCACGCCAGACCTCTTCGTGGAGGCGGCCGTCCGGGACAACCTGGATGATTTGGCCCGACGCCTGAGCGAGCTGGAGGCACGCAATGACATGACCTCGGTCGACCGTCAGCCTGCCGGAGCCCTCGAGACCACCCAGACTGAGGATCTGGCCGCCATGCGCGAGATGCTGGCCTCTTTCAAATCAGTCGAGACGGCCCCTCCGGCCCGCTTCCAGGACATGGTTGAGCTGGCTATACAGGCCCGTGAAGACCGAGAGGAGGCGGAGCGTGATGCGCGACGCGACGAGCAGCGAAATGAGCGCATGGACCGCACGATGGATGACCTGACGACCAAGCTGGGCCTGGATCCGAGTCAATCCGGTCAGATGCGCAAGCTCCTCACCGACCGCGATATCCAGCGCAGCGAGTTCTTCAATGGCATGCGCGGTGGCAATGGAGCGGGTTTTGACCGCGACACCATCCGTGAGTCCATGCGTGTGCAGGGTGAGACGTTCAATACGCAACTCCAGACGTTCCTGAGCCCGCAACAGTTTGAAGACTACCAGGGCATGAACACCGGCGGTTGGGGCAGAGGCGGAGGAGGTCGTGACTCCGGTGGCCGCGGCGGCCGCGACGCCTGAGCGGACAGCCTGATACTTCAAACAGGGGTCATCGGTGGCCCTCGACACGTACTGCACGGGTAGAATGCTGCCCGTGCAGTTTTTTATTCACTGTTGTCTCGCCCTTGCGGGGAGCCTGTCCGAAACGCCGGACCCCGGGCCCAATATCGTGTTCGTCCTGGCGGATGACCTGGGCTATGCCGAGCTGGGTTGCTTCGGCTCCGAGTCCATCAGGACACCCCACCTGGATCGGCTGGCCCGGGAGGGCATGCGATTCACGCGCCATTACGCCGGCGACGCGGTCTGCGCCCCATCGCGTTGCGTCCTGCTGACGGGTCTACACACAGGGCACGCCCACGTGCGTGACAACAGCGGATCATATCGCAAGAAAAACCCCCATGGCGAGGGCCAGGTACCGCTCCCCGCCGGAACCCCCACCCTCGCTCGCCTGTTGCAGCAGCAGGGCTACGCCACGGGAGCCTTTGGCAAGTGGGGCCTGGGGGGACCTGAGGAGAGCGGCGAACCCCACCTTCAGGGGTTCGATGAGTTCTTCGGCTACCTGTGCCAGGCCCAGGCCCACAACCACTACCCCGATCACCTGTGGCACAACGGCGAGCGGGTGGAGGCGGGCAACCGTGTGTTCTCCGCCCACCAGAAGATCAAGAGCGCGCCGGCCTCCGCAGAAGGTTGGGATCGTTTCCAAGGCCAGACCTACGCTCCCGACCTGTTCATCGAGCGTGCAGAGGACTTTATCCGCGCCAACGCTGACCAACCGTTCTTCCTCTACTACCCCAGTGCCATCCCCCACGTGGCCCTGCAGGTTCCCGACGAGGATCTCGAGGCGTACCCGACGACCTGGGACGAGCAGCCCTACCTTGGGAACAAGGGCTACCTGCCCCATCCCAGACCGCGAGCGGCCTACGCGGCCATGATCACCCACCTGGATGCGGAGGTCGGACGCCTGATGAAGGTGATCGCCGAGGAGGGCTTGAGCGATAACACGCTGTTCATCTTCACCAGTGACAATGGTCCCTCCTATGCGGGCGGCTCCGACTCGAAGTTCTTCGGATCCGCCGGCCAACTGCGGGGACTCAAGGGCAGCCTCTATGAAGGGGGTCTGCGGGTGCCCCTGATCGCCCACTGGCCGGGAACCGTCCCCGCCGGCACTGCGAGCGAGCGCGTGTGCGCCTTCCAGGATTTCCTACCCACCCTGTGCTCCTTGGCTGGCGCCGATTATCCCGAGGGTCTTGATGGCGTTGATCTCAGCGGTACCCTGCGGGGTTTCGCTTCCCGAAGAGCCCAAAGACCACCACTCTACTGGGAGCTCGGTCGGCGTCAGGCCCTCCTGCATGGGCGCTGGAAGTGGGTGCGACAGACTTCCAAGAAGGGGGTCGTGACCGAAGAGCTGTTCGACCTGGAGTCCGACCCGAGCGAGAGCACCAACCTCGCCCTGAAACACCCGAAGCAACTTGTGGCGATGCGGACGCTTGCATCATCCCAACGCACTCCATCGGGGCTCTTTCCAAGCCCCTTTGACGAAGAAGCTCCCAGCGACGACGACTCGGACTAACGCTCACCCAGCGTGAGCCAGAAGACCTTCTCATCGCCAGCGCGCTGCACGGTGACCTGCACCCTGTCCCCTGGCGTGTGACCCTCCAGGATCTTGCGCAGGGCATCCTCATCCTTGAGGGGCTTGCCCGCCCACTTGATCAGAAGATCGCCGGCCTTGAGTCCAGCCTGCTCCGCAGGCGCACCTTCGATCACCGTCCCGAGCACGACCCCGGGCTGGGTGGTGCTCTCGGCCGTCACGACGCCCACGAAGACGCGTGCTACAGGCGCAGCAGGTGGTTGGGTTCTGCGCGGGTCACCGCGCCCCACTCCACGCCGGGCCGGAGCCGCGTAGACGAAGGCCTGATCCCGCAGGGCCGCCTCCCTCAGGATCCTGTGGAACAGGTTGATGGCGTGCACGGCATCCACCCGGTTGATCTTGCTCACGATGTCGCGTGAGGTGTGATAGTCGTCGTGAAAGTCGGCAATGATGCCGAACAGGACGGGCATCCTGGCGCGATAGAAGGGCGTGTGATCTGAGGCACCAGACATGTTCTCGGGCTGCACGATGGTCAACGGAGAGGCCTCGAACATGGGGGCGAGCCACTCCTCCAACCCCTCGCCCGTTGAGGCTCCGGAAACGGACAGGCGCTTGTCGACGATGCGCCCGATCATGTCGAAGTTGATCATCAACTTGTGCTGTTCAATGGGGAACAGGGGATCGCGGCAGTAGTGACTCGAGCCGATCAGGCCCGATTCCTCGGCACTGAAGCACATGAAGAGCACTGAGCGGGCTTCCTGATCGGGGCGCAATTCGCGGTATTCCGCCGCGAGGCGCTTGGCCAGCATGATCACGGCGGCGCTGCCCGAGGCGTTGTCATCGGCGCCCGGGTGCAGCTTGCCCGGTCCTTCTCGTGAACCGAAATTCCCCATTCCCAGGTGGTCGAGGTGCGCACCCAGCACCACGTATTCGGAGGCCAGGGAGCCTTTCCCACGCAGCAGACCGATCACGTTCTCGGCACTGAGCTCCTCGTCAGCAATGGAGGCCTTCATCTCAATTTCGCAGCCCAGATCGCGCACCACTCCCCGAGCATCCGCCGCTCGGCGCAGGTCCATCAACGGCGTGGTGACCCCCGCCTCCTTGAGCAGCTTCTCGGCGGCCTCCGAAGTGGCCATCAGAACCGGAATCTGGACGTAGCTTCGGGAGCCACGGCCCGCGATCATCAGATCCCCCACGCGGTCATCTGCTGCACCGGGGGGACTGATGAGCAGGACACCCACGGCGCCGCGCTCCTCCGCAGCCTTCAGCTTGCGACTGAATCCGGACTTGGCCGTCCAGGGCCCGCGCGTGGCCCACAGGCTCTTGCCCTCTTCGTCCATGGGTTCGAAGCGCATGATCATGGCGATCTTGCCTGTAAGATCGACGCCATCCTCGAACCCCCGGTAGCCCTCCTGCCCTTTCTCGATTCCGTAGCCACAGAACACCAGGGGCGCCTTGGCGGATCCCGACCCGCCCATGCCCGTCACGCCAAAGTCCACACCGTGGGCAAGGGCAAACGAGCCTCCGGCCAGATGGGATTCGGCCACGGTTCGGCGCTGGCCAACGCGAAAGCTCTGGCGAAAGCTGTCGCCTTCCACGGGTCGCTCCAGGCCAGCCTGTTCAAAATGCGCCTCCACGTACTCGGTGGCGATCTCCATGCCACGCGTCCCGGGCAAGCGACCTTCAAGGAAAGGATTGGCGAGGAATGTCACGTGCTCGTTGTACATCCGCACGTCCTCACCCAGATCCTCCAGCAGGGCGGCGATCGGGGCCTCCTGGGCAAGCACTTGTGCTTGGGCCAGGACGGGTGCGGCACTCAGAAACAGAAACAGAGCTGGGAAGGGGCGATTCATGATGGACCGGGGCTTTGAGGGGATCTGGAGCGTAACGCCCCCCTTCCCGAGGCATAACCCCGCACGGAGAATCCCCCGCGAGGATGCAGGCTCACACGAAACAGAGGCGAGGGGGTGTCCGGGGCGACCCTGCGCTAGACTGCAAGCCATGGGCTCCCCCTGGTCCCTCCTGGTCGGCACCTGCGTGCTGGGCCTGACCGCAACCAACCCCCACCCCCTGGACGGTCCCGACGTGGACCTGCGCCTGTGGGTGGAGGCAGAGTCGGTCTCGGCCCACGTGGTCTTGAACCTGGCCTTCGTGGATGGATTCCTGGAGATCCCGCGCGAGGACGAGATGCTCTTGCGTGGGCCCGAGCACGACCTGGCGGCGGACATGGTGTTTGAGCTCTTGTCGGAGCACCTATCAGTGGCGGCGGGTTCCCTTCAACTCCAGCCCCAGCTCGCGGGCTTCGAGGTGATCGATCCCAACTTTGATCTCCTGGCCCACTTCCCGCGCTTCGGCACGCGAGCCATGCAAAAACTGCGCATGACCCTGGAGTTCCCGCTGGAGACACCGCCTTCGGAGGTGAGGTTCACGTGGAGCGCGTTCGCCGATGATCCGATCCTCTCCGAGCCCGAAGACCCCGTCCCCATGGACGTCATCGCCCACCTGAGCGCTGGCGGAGTACGCACCCGCGTCACGCTCAAGGCGAGCGACCCGACCTTCATCTGGCGCGGCCTGACAGGTGCCAGCGAAGACCACTTCGAGGACGTTCCGGTCCTCGCCAAGACGGAGCCGACCCAGTGGCCCCTTCTGACCCTGGCCCTGGTCGTGGCCGGGGCGACCGTGTTGGCCCCTCGAAGAGCCAAGCGCCCGCGTGCACTCCTGGCTGCAGGAGTGGCATGCTTCGTCCTCGCGCCCCTGGCCTGGAATCTACGCACGAACCTCTCCCTGCTCGAGAGCGGTGACACCCTGCCCTCGCACTCCCAGGCGAAGGCCGTTTTTGAGCCACTGCACACGAACCTCTACCGAGCCTTCGACTTCACCAACCAATCTGACGTGTACGACTCTCTGGCACGCAGCGTGCACGGCAACCTGCTCGACGAGCTGTACAACCAGATCCACGGGGGGCTGGTGATGCAGGAGGAGGGTGGGGCCGTCAGCGAGGTCCAGGACCTGCGCCTCAAGGAACTCCTGATCGAGAGCGTGGGCCTGGACGACACGGGCTCCCCCACTTTCAGCGCCCGCTGCCAGTGGGAGGTGGACGGCGCCGTCTTCCACTCCAATCACTCCCATTGGCGCACCAATCAGTACGAAGCGCGCTATGGCGTGGCCGCCACGGCATCGGGTTGGCGTATTGTCGACCACGAGATCCTGGCCGCCCGCCGGGTAGACGCTGGTCCCATCCTGCCCCAGGACTCCCAGGAGAACCCACCCCCCATAGGAGAGTCCTTTTGACGGACGCTGCCCTGCTGACCGCGGAGGCCGTGCGCTTCGCCTACCCCGAGGGTCGTTTCGTGGCTCACGTGCCCCGGTTCCGACTGGGGCGTGGTGAGCGCGTGGCCTGTGTGGGCAGTAGCGGCGCGGGAAAGACGACCCTGCTGCATCTGCTGACCGGAGTACTGCGCGCCGAGAGCGGACGCATTGAACTGAATGGAGCGACCCTCACGGATCTGGATGAGGAGGCACGCCGCTCCCTGCGGATCCGCACGGTCGGCATGGTGTTCCAACAGTTTGCCCTGCTCGACTACCTGTGCGTACTCGACAACATCCTGTTGCCCTACCTGGTCGCCGAGGCGCTGGACCTGGACGCAGCCGCACGGGATCGCGCTCGCTCTTTGGCAGAGGCCACGGGCATCGGGGCCCTGCTCGATCGCAAGCCTGGACAGCTCTCCCAGGGCGAGCGACAGCGAGTGGCTCTGTGCCGAGCACTGGTCACCGAGCCACCCCTGGTGCTGGCGGATGAACCCACGGGCAACCTGGATTCCACGCGCACGGATGCGGCTATGGATCTGCTCTTCGAGGTCTGCGCCCGACATGACAGCACGCTCTTGGTGGTGACCCACGACACGCGCCTCCTGGAACGCTTCGACCGGGTGCTGCAGTTGGAAGAGTGCATGGAGGTCACCCGATGAGAGGCCTACTCCACCTGGCAGGAGCTCATGCCCGCCATCACCGTTGGCGCAGCCTGCTGCTGACCTTCTGCCTGACCGTGGCCTTCCTGCTGCCCGCCACAACGCGCCAGTTGATGGCCCGCTATGAACAGGACCTCTCCGCCCGGGCTGAGACCACCCCGCTGGTGGCGGGCACCCGTGGCAACCGCTTCGACCTGACCCTGGGCGCCCTCTACTTCCGCCAGAGCACCTTGGAGCCGGTGCACATGGGCCTTCTGGACGAGATCCAGAAGAGCGGTCGCGGGGTGGCCGTGCCCCTGCACACCGGCCACCTGGCCAGGGAGGCCACCCTGGTGGGCACCAGCCTGGAGTACTACGAGCAGCGGGGCCTGAAGACGACAGCGGGCAGCCTGCCCATGATGATCGGTGACGCCCTCGTGGGCTCGGCCGTTGCGGCGCGACTGGGAGTCGGACCCGGGGATGCTCTCAACAGCGATCCAACCAACCTCTATGACATCAACCAACCCGGTGCCACGCGTCTGTCGGTCTGCGGAGTGCTGGCCCCCACGGCAACCCCCGACGACGACGCCGTGTTCGTGGACGTCAAGACGGCCTGGATGGTCAGCGGGCTGGTGCATGGCCACGGAGACGTGACCTCGCCGGGCGCTCTGGAGGAGGACATGATCCTCTCCCGCAGCGGAGACTCGGTGTCGGTCAGCCCGGCCCTGATCGAACATGATCAGGTGAGCGAAGAGAACCTCTGGGACTTCCACCTGCACGCGAGTCCCGAGGAGCTACCCCTCACGGCTATTCTGTACTTCCCCGCCGATGACAAGGACGCGACGATTCTGAAAGCCGAGTTCAATCGCTCAGCGGTGCATCAGATGGTGGTGCCTCGCAAGGTGGTGGACGAGCTCTTGAACTACGCCTTCAAGATCAAGCGCCTCCTGGACGGGGTGGCCCTGGTGCTGTTCCTGTCGACCCTGGTTTTTGGCGGGCTGGTGCTCTCCCTCACGGCGCGCCTGCGCAAGGAGGAGTTCGACATGTTGCACGCCATCGGCTGCAGCCGCTCCGCCACGTGGAAGTTGGTTGCCCTTGAACTTTCGGGCATCGTCACCCTGGCGGCCGCTGGAGCGGCAGCCGGTGTGCTCCTCCTGATCACCCTCGCACCAGACCTGGTGCGCGTCTTCTGATTCACTCTCCGATGCTCCTGATGTTCTCCCCATCCACTCCCTCCCAGATGATTCCAGGCACCCTGCTCGGCATGGCGCTCATGCTCGGCCTGGGCGCCTGCGGCAAGCCCACTGAGGCCGAACCCATCCAACTGGACGGGCGCGTCCTGGCCACCTTCTTTCCCCTGGAGTCCATGGCCACTGCCATCGCGGGGGACGCGGTGGAGGTTCTCTGTCCGCTGCCAGAAGGAGCCGATCCTCAGTTCCACAAGCCCACCCGCGCGGAGCTGGCCCTCTACCAGCGGGCGAACCTGGTGCTCACCAACGGCGCAGGTTTCGAGCGCTGGTTGGCCAGCGCCAGCCTGCCCCCCTCGCGCGTTGTGGACACGGCCTCCAACTTCACGGAGCCCCTGATCGAACACACGGGCATGACCCACTCCCACGGGTTCGAAGGCGACCACTCCCACGCGGGCACCGATGGTCACTACTGGCTCGATCCCCTGCTGGCCCGAGAGCAGGCGCGCCGTTGCGCGGAGACCATGTCGAGTGCATTCCCCGAACACGCTGCCGCCTTCGCGGCGGGCCTCGCCCAGCTGGAAGCCGACCTGGACGGTCTGCACGAGCGCTTCGCTACGGCCATTCCGCAGGGAACGCGCCTGATCGCCAGTCATCCGGCCTACGACTATCTGGCCCGTCGCTATGGATGGGAGGTCCACAGTCTGGACCTGGATCCAGAGGCCCCCCTGAGCGAGGAGCAGTTCGCTGAACTCGAGCGCCTGAACGGCTCGCTTGAGCCGGCCCTGATCCTCTGGGAGTCCGAGGCCCTGCCCGCCACACGCGAGTCGCTGGAGTCCCGTCTGGATCTGCGCTCCGTGGTCTTCTCCCCGGCGGAGAACCCCAGTGCGGCCCAGCGTGCACAGGGTGCCACCTTCCCCGACATCCTCGCCGCCAATCTGAAAGCACTCGAAGCAGCTCTGGGTGAGAAGTGAACCAGTCCCCAGGATTCTCTTCCCTCCCCTGCCCCACTCCCTAGACTCCGGGTATGCCTTCCATCTTCGACAAGATCCTCAGCGGTGAGATCGATTGTCACCGGGTGTACGAGGACGATCACACCCTGGCGTTCCTGGACATCTCCCCCCTCGCTCCGGGCCATACCCTGGTGATCCCGAAGGAAGCGCGCGAGCACCTGCACCAGCTCTCTGACGAATCGGCTGCCGCCCTGGGCCGCGCACTCCCGCGCGTCGCCCGCGCCGTACTCGCCGCCACGGGGGCCGAGCACTACAACGTGCTACAGAACAACGGCGAGAGCGCCCACCAGGCTGTCCCCCACGTGCACTTCCACATCATCCCACGGCTGGGTGAGCAGGGCCTGGGCATTCAATGGAACAGCACAGAACTCGAAGACGCTGATGGGCTCATTGAGCGCATGCACAAGGCCCTGGCCACAGACGAGAGCGCATCCCGATGACCCACGATCTTCTCATCCATGGCGGGCGACTGATTCTGCGTGATGGCGACCAGGAAGCCGACCTGTTGATCCGCGCGGGCAAGGTGGCCGCTCTCGGGGAAGATCTCGAGGTTTCCCCCGACTGCCCGAGGCTGGATGCCAGCGGTCACTGGGTCTTCCCCGGCCTGATCGATCCCCAGGTGCACTTCCGTGAGCCAGGCCTCGAGCACAAGGAAGACCTCGCCTCGGGCTCTCTGGCCTGTGTGGCGGGTGGTGTGACGGCCTTCTGCGAGATGCCCAACACCACGCCCCCCACCACCGACCCCGCCGCCCTGCAGGACAAGTTCGAGCGCGCCGCGGGTCGTGCCTCGGCGGACCACGCCTTCTTCCTGGGTGGCACGGCTGAAAATGCCGAAGCCCTCGGTGAGTGGGAGAACCTGCCGGGCTGCGCGGGCATCAAGGTCTTCATGGGATCCAGCACGGGCAACCTCCTGATTGAAGATGACCCGACCCTGGAGAGGCTACTGCGCTCGGGCAAGCGCCGGGTCACCGTGCACTCCGAGGACAACCCGCGTCTGTCGGAGCGCTACGCCGAAATCAGCGAGGGCACCTCCGTGGTCGAGCATCCCAGCGTGCGAGACGTTGAGTGCGCTCTCAAGGCCACCCGCCGCCTGCTCAATCTTGTGGAGGCCACGGGCCGGCCCGTGCACCTGCTGCACGTCAGCACGGCCGACGAAATGCAGATGGTCCTGGAGCGAGACCTGGGCGAGCTCGTCACCGTGGAGGCCACCCCCAACCATCTCTTCCTGGCAGCCCCCGAGTGCTACGAGGTGCACGGCACCTGGGCCCAGATGAACCCGCCCGTGCGCGACATCCACCACCAGGACGCCCTGCGCCGTGCCCTGGTGGAAGGCCCGGTCACGTGCATCGGAAGCGACCACGCGCCCCACACCCCCGAAGAGAAGGCCAAGCCCTACCCTCACTCGCCCTCTGGAATCGCAGGAACCCAGACCATCCTGCCGCTGCTGTTGACGGCCGTGCGCGATGGTTGGCTCAGCCCGCAGGACATCGTGCGCCTCAGTGTGGATGGTCCGCGGCGCGTGTACGGCATCGAAAACAAGGGCGCACTGGACGTGGGTTGCGATGGAGACGTGACGCTGGTGGATCCCAGCGTGACCGAAGAGCTACCCTCCGAGTGGCTACGCTCTCGGGCCGGGCGCAGCCCCTTCGAGGGAACGCCCTTGGCGGGCTGGCCCGTGACAACGGTCCTGCGTGGCCAGATCGTCTATCACCAGCACGAACTTGTGGGCGTCCCGACCGGCCAGCCCCTGACCTTCACCTCCTGACCCCCTCCCTGGAGTCGACCGTGGACTGGATCACCGACCCCAACGCCTGGATCGCTCTCAGCACCCTGACCCTGCTGGAGATCGTCCTGGGCATCGACAACATCGTGTTCATCTCGATCCTGGCGGGCCGCCTGCCCGAGGAAGACCAGGGCCGTGCGCGCACGGCCGGGCTTGCGATCGCCATGCTGGGACGCATCTTCTTGCTGCTCTCTCTCAGCTGGGTGATGGGATTGACCGAGAATCTCTTCACAGTCCTGGGTAGAGACATCTCAGGACGCGATCTGATCCTGGTCATCGGCGGCGTCTTCCTGATCTACAAGAGCACCTCGGAGATCCACCACAAGCTCGAGGGCATCGAAGAGGATCGCGAGTCTACGAAGGGAACGGCGAGCTTTCGCAAGGTGCTGATCCAGATCCTGATCCTGGACCTGGTCTTCTCTCTGGACTCGGTCATCACGGCCGTAGGCATGGCGCAAGACATCGGAGTCATGATCGTGGCCGTCATCCTTGCGGTGGCCGTCATGATGCTCACCGCCGGTCGCATTTCGGCCTTCATTGAAAAGCACCCGACCCTCAAGATGCTGGCCCTCTCGTTCTTGCTGTTGATCGGCGTGAACCTGGTGGCTGAGGGCCTGGGCCAGCACATCCCCAAGGGCTACATCTACTTCGCCATGGCGTTCTCCATCTTCGTCGAGGCTCTCAACCTGAGGGCGCGCACGAAGAAGAAGCCCGTCAACCTGCGGGAGACCCGCCTGCACAACGCCATCGAGAAATCGTCCGACTAGGGACGTGCCTGGGGCGCGCGGGTCAGGCCTGAACGGCAGACGTCTCGCCGCCACTCAACCGACTGGAGTTGGCGATCACAAACAGTGCCCCGGCGTTGTGTAGCACGGCGCCCGTCAGCGGAGTGATCACACCCAGGGAGGCAAGGGCCACCATGCCCACGCTGAACAGCGTTCCGATGAGCGCATTCTGCACCACGACTGAGCGTGTCTTCTCGGCCAGGCGCATCATCATGGGCAGACGATCCAGGTCTTCCGAGAGCAGGGCCACATCCGCTCCGCCCAAGGCCACCTCGTTCACACGCGCTCCCACAGCCACTCCGACATCTGAGCCGGACAAGGCCAGGGCGTCATTGACGCCATCGCCCACCATCATGACCTTGTGACCGCTGGCCTGCTCCTCACGCACGACCTCGAGCTTCTGTTCGGGCAGGACCTCGGCCACATAGGCGTCGAAGCCCAGCTCCTCGGCCACCTCCCGGGCCACCTCCTCGCGGTCGCCCGTCAAGAGAACCAGACGCTCCATGCCCAGCTGACGGGTCTGCTCAAGTGCCGCACGGGCCTCGGCGCGGGGACGATCGGAGAGTGAGAGATAGCCGAGCACCTCGTGCCCCCGTGCGACCCAGACGCCGGGCCCGCTGGCCGGCGCCTGATCGGGGATGGCTACTCCTTCGTCGGCCAACCACTGGCGGCGGCCGAGAAGACAGGGCTCGCTGCCCGCCACGCGCACGCCCTTGCCCGGAAGCTCTTCGCTGGTTTCGGCGGGAGCGTAATCCAACTGTGATTCTTCAGCCGCGCGGACGATGGCCCGCGAGACGGGGTGCAGAGATCCATGGGCACAGGCGGCTGCAACCTGCAGGACCTCTTGTTCCGTTGCATCGTCGGAGGGAACGACCCGGTCCAGACTCAGTGCTCCCACGGTGACTGTGCCTGTCTTGTCCAGGATCAGCGTGTCTACCTCGGCCACGGTCTCCAGGAAGGAGGCGCTCTTGATCAGGATGCTGCGCCGGGTGGAGGCCGTCATGGAGACGATCATGGCCGCCGGTCCAGCAAGAACCAGGGCACAAGGACAAGACACGATCAGGACGGCGATGGCCCGGCCCAACTCGCCCGTGGTGAACAGAGTCACGCCCGCCACGGAGAGCACGACCGGAAGGTAGACCCCTGCGTAGCGCTCGATCAGGCGCAGGGCCGGGGTCTTGGACTGCTCCACCTGGCGCAGGGTCTCCACGACCCGGCCCAGGACAGACTGCCCCCCCACGCCCTCGGCGCGGATGCGCAGGACACCTCCAAGATTGACCGTACCGCTGAAGACGCTGGATCCCGACTCGACGTCTTCATAGACCGACTCGCCAGTGATGGGCGCCTGATCCACGGAGGAGAAGCCCGTCAAGACCTGGCCGTCCACGGGAATGACCTGCCCGGGTCTGACAATGACCTCATCGCCGCTACGGAGTTGGTCGGGCTCGACCTCCTCCTCAACACCGTCCTGAACACGGGTCGCCTGTTGGGAGGAGAGCTTGCGAATGCCGTCGATGGCCGCCACGGCCCCGCGCGAAGAACGCTCCTCGAAG
>PVBE010477006.1_pt1 | contig 55920 bp, 46 predicted proteins | sample 1631181 | NCBI WGS metagenome assembly PVBE01 (sample SAMN08397723, study PRJNA350692) | Marine metagenome, whole genome shotgun sequencing project. | isolation source: water | place: Pacific Ocean | collected 2012-04
GCTCATCCCATCGACGGAGCAAGCCTTGCGAACACGGAAGTACATACCCTCTTTGTACATCCAATCCACCGTCATTCAGGTTGTGTCGTTCCTGATTGAAGGCGACGGGCGGTACAATTTTCAAGCGCCACATCTCAGCTCTTGAACCGCCCTACTGGTACATTATCTCTCCGCCCTTCACAATATTTCGTACGGCGCGACTTATTTTGTTGATGACCATCAGGGCCAAGCCTAGTTTTCATGTTTTGATACGGGGCGGGGCAATCACCACGAGTCATTCTGATCCTTCCGCGCGCGGAAGGACGAAGAATCTAGGGCCGTGCAGGGGGAAATGAATTTTGTCGCCGCTACTCCTGCGAGAGTTTGTAGCCGTAGCCGCGGATCGTAACGATGTGCTCGGGCTTGGATGGGTCCGGCTCGATGCGCAGCCTGAGCCGTCGGATGCACTGCTCGATGTCCTGGTCCGTGACGTCGCCGTCCGGGCGTTCCGACCAGCCTGCCAAACCTAGCTGGTCCTTGCTGATGGCCTCGCCCCTGAGTTGGCAGAGCAGGCTCAGCATGTCGAACTCTTTGCGGGACAGCGCGGGTTCGATCAACTGATTTTGCAACCAGACTTCTCTCGATTTGTCGTCCACGCGCAGATAGCCGGTGCTGGCCTGGTCGATGACCGGCAGGGTGGCGGTCGCTCCCCACTCACGGAACTTGAGAACGACCTAACCGCGTGCGAGCTCGATTAAGTCGCCGCCGGGAAGCGCGGTTGCCTGATCCGGCTCGATGCGGATGCCGTTAAGGAAAGTGCCACTTTTGCTTCCGAGGTCACGGAGTTTGAAACGGTTCACGTTCACTGAGATCTAAGCGTGTTGGCGCGAGACGTACGGATTGTCGGCGAAGCCGTCCGCAGACGACGATTTTCCGATTACGCAGACGTTTCCGTCCAGTGGGATTACGCTTGCCTCGTCGATTCCCCGCTCGACCATAAGCATGGCATCAGGATAGTCCGACACGTGTCAAACCTCACACGACCCTTGGTCAGGGCATTCTAAATAGGTGGCCGTAATTCGCCCCTGGTGAAACACGACGCTGACGCCGGACGACGCCGACCGAGTTCTTACACCGTGAGCTCGATGACCTCGAACTTGGACAGATCCGACATGCCTAAGCCCAACTCTTCGGCGTACGCGTGCTGCCGATTGACGATGGCCTCGCTATGGGTCGTGAACGTGACGTCGTGGCGCTTCATGATGTCCATGGCCACGACATCTGCCGCGACCATGTCGCCGGTGACGATGAGCCGGTTCACGCCGTGAACGAACGTGGTGTCGTCGCCGACCATGGGTCCGGATACTGCCTGGATCGAACGTATGTCGGTGATCGTCAACTCCGGCCTCACCGCCGATGCGAACTCGACCAGCTTGCGGTCGAAATAGTCCCGCTCGCTCTGCATCATGGCGTGGGCGATCCAGCGATGCATGCCGTACACAGAGCCGACGTGATTCTTGATCGCGCTGGTAATCTGGCCCGCGAAGTGCCTCTTGAGCACGGGCAGATTGATGACGACGGGCGCCTCTTGCACTTCCCTCGCTACGCGAAGTCCGGGCGTGGCGCCTTGCTCGTAGTCGGCGTCCAGCATTCGGCTCGCCCAGCTAGCGCCGTCACCTTGTGGAACGTCGGAAGGCTTCGCCTCGGACGACCATGGTTCATGTTCGACCAACACGTAGTCCTCGGACGCCCCCGCGCGGGAGAATCGGATGTCCATGCCTGGCAGATCTCCGGCTTCGTAGTACATCTTCAGGTCTTCTTGGCCGCCGGCCGGACGATGGTCTTCGTGCACCGCGATGCTCGTGGCTCCGGCGCCGCCACAGTGACGCGCCACCGCGCGGATGTGCTCTGCTGACGTCGTGGACGGGAACGGGTCCCGCTGATTTGTGTTGGGCTTCAGCAGCACCGCTTTGTGATCGCCGATGATGCGGCCCAGCCCGCCGATGGCGCCGATTCCGGCGTCGACCGTCGCGTCGATGTTGCTGCCCTCGACGATGACCAACAGCGGCTTCCCGCTCGATCCGATGACGCGGTTTTCGCCGCCGCGCCGCACTTGTGCCGTTCGTATGTCAGTTGCCATGAAGCCTCCGTGTATTCATCGGACCGGGAGCGCCAGACGATCGTCTCTATTCCACGATCTTCCATTACGAGTCCTTTTTGATTATCTTGCCGTCACGGAATTCGAAGTGATCGCACCCTCGCACCTCGATTCGATCGCCGCTTGGGGCCGTGCCGGTGAGCGTCCATTCGGAGAAGCCCATGTTGCCGGCCACCCAGTGCCGATCTTGCCCGTAATGGATATCAGGCAACCCAGCGAACCGGTTCGCGATGCCCTCGCGAACCTTTGTCTTGCCTTCGAGACGTTGCCCCCAGGGATGCGGTCCCCTTGGCATTTCCATCACGCCGTCATCCGCGAAGAAGTCCATGACCACGTCGACATCGTGTCGGTTGAACGCGTCGGCTATCGCTTGCAACGTTTCGGTTGTTACCGCGGGTTCGGCGACCATGGTTCCCCCACAAACTATCTATTGCTTTGTTCCGATACACCTCGGGCGCTGATCGTTCAGGGCGTCGAACGGACGATGGGTGAGTTCGCCAATCAAACGTCGAGCAGCTCCCGCAGGCGATCCGCGATCACGTTTTCCTCGCCCTCGTTGAGCGTGTGCACGTTGACCGTGATCGTATCGTCCCCCTCGACCGCCGTCCTGATCCGCGGCGAGCCGTCGAGCAACTCCTCGAACACGTCGTTCGCGCTTTTGCCCAGCTTCGCCGTGTCGAGGACCACGTGCAGCATTAGCCCGACGAAGTTGCTGACCGGTACAACTTTGGTCTCTTTCACGCCGGACACGCCCTTGACCGCGTCTTCAATCGCGCCGAATCTGACGCCGTATTGCAACAATCGCTCTTCGTGATCCGTGTTGACCCAGGCCTCGATCGCGGCTACTAGCCCGACGATCTCCTGCCGGTCCACCTTCATCGCTCGACCGAAGGGCGTCGGTCCGATGAAGCCGTGCGCCGTTACCGCCTCGATCATGTCGCGCTTGCCGCAAACGAATCCCATCGAATGCGGCGCGCCCATGTACTTGCCTCCGAAGCATACTAGATCTGCGGACTGCGCGTTCCGTCGAAGGAAATCCAGCGGGTAGATCTGCGCTGCCGCGTCGGCGATCACAGGCACACCGTGAGCGTGAGCGATCTCGACCGTATCTTCGAGGCTTATAGTCGCGTCATCTGGTTCCCCTCGAATCAGGAACGCGACCGCGGCGGTGTCGGGTCCGATAGCGTCTTCGAGCTGCTGCCTCGACGTGCCGTCTTCGTCGCCGGCGAACACCAGCTTGCTTCCCGCGATCGTGTAGGCGCGGTCGTAGCTGTACCGGTGCCGCTGTTGGAGCACGATCTCGCTCTTGAGCCCGGTGAGGTCCGGAATCTGCGCCGCTTTGTCGGCGTCGTTGCCGGAGATGCACGCCGCCGTGCTCAGGACGAGGGCGGCGTAGCATCCCGCCGTCGCGTACGCGGCTTCCGCGCCGACGAGTTCGGCGATTCGAGCACCGGACATCTCCAGCAGTTCTTTCATCTCGATGAAGCTTTCGCCCGCTTCATACATGGCCCGCAACACATCCGGTGACGGCGTCGATCCACCCCACACGGTCGTGTTGCCTCCGGCGTTGATCACGGGACGCGCTCCGAGCCGGGTGTAGACGTTCGCTCCGCCGGTGGTGGTCATGGCAAACTCCTTTGCATCACGCGCGGCGCCTAGCACCGCGATACGGTTTGAAACCCAGGTCTAGTCCTCGAAGGTCTGCGCATCATCTGATTGGTGGGCTCGGCCTTCAGGTCGACCCTTCGCATCTCATGTTCTACCGATCTAGGCAAACGTGACGCGTGGGTTGGAGCCGAAATCGCGAGCGGATGGCGAGGCGCGGGCGGAATCTCGATCGCGGCAGGGCTCATCGTATTATCACGATGGTGCGGCGTCAACCGGTCTTCAAGTATCGATACAAAACAGCGCCTTCCGGTCGGGCGTAGGGCCGTCGTTAGCGCTCGATGCGAGCCCACCTGCTCGACACGAATTGGTGTCCTGCCGACACCTCGTCTTCACATAATTTGGCATAATGAATGTGGAACAATTCCACACAGGAGGTCCTCGACCATGATCATCGGCATCCCGAAAGAAACCAAATCTGACGAGAACAGAGTCTCGCTCACGCCCGACAAAGTCGATTTCCTTGCCAAAGCAGGTCACGGCATCATCGTCCAATCCGGCGCCGGAGTGGGCGCTGCGTTCAATGACGCCGAGTACATCGCCGTCGAGGATGCGCTGGCGGCGTGAGTTGATCAGCATCGATCTGATCCGCGCCGATGCACGGGACAGCGATTGGTTGCGATACCGTAGCGTCCGTGGTTTAGTAGTTCAGTTCGAAACGACGACCGAGCCAGATTAGCCGGGTCGATTATGCGGCTAATCTGGCTCGTATTCGACTCTGCATCAGACCCGACAGAATCGGGGTCCAGGGGCGAAGCCCCGGTGTCCTTCCGCGCACGGAAGGATGAGGGTACCCCCAGAAAACCTTCGAGGGCGGGCTGGCCAGACCGCCCTCGCAATCCGTCTCTCCTTGCACGGCAACTCCCGCGGCCAACGGCAAGCGCCAGCCGGCGAGACCATGACCGCAGACTCAGATCGCAGTGAAGCCTTGAGCGCCTTCCGACCGCTAGTTCGCCTCGATCAAGTCCTCGTCAATCTCCACGCCCAGGCCGGGACCTTGCGGCACGGCCATGAACCCATCCGAGTCCACCTGCGGTGCGTTGGTCATGATCGAGAAGCGATGCCGGTAATCGCCGATCGGCGGTTCGTGCAGCAGCTCGAGGAACGGCGCATGCGGCCACGACGCAACCAGATGCAGGTGAGCGATGACGCCGATGTCTCCGCCGCCGTGATGGGGAACGATCTGCTTGCCGTACAACTCGGCCAGCACACCGATCTTTCGGGACGCGGTGATGCCGTCCAGGACCATGCTCTCGGGCTGCAACAAATCGTAGACGCCCTCCTGGCACATCGTCAGGAATTCGTGGACGAGTTCGTTGTTCTCGCCGCCTGCGATCGGAATCTCGACCTTCTCCTGGAGTCTCGCCAGTTGCTCGAAATAGAATCTGGGCAACGGCTCCTCGAACCAGTAGCAGTTCAGTCGTTGCAATTCACGCGCCGTCTCGACCGCGCGACGGAAGTCCCACTGGAAGCCCGGTTGCCAGTCACCGGACGACTGGGCCTGGTTCGCGTCGACCATGATCTCCATCCGGTCGCCGACCGCCCCACGAACCGCCTCGACCGACGCGACGTCCGCGGCCATCGTCTCGTGATGGATGCGCACCTTCAGCGCTTGCCAGCCTTGCTCCATGAGCTCGGTCGCGCGTTCGGCCCGCTCTTCCGGCGTCGAGAGCATGACCATGCTGGCGTAGGGGATCACCTTGTCCTTGGCGCCGCCCCAGAGCTTGTAAAGCGGTTGGCCGCTCGCTTTGCCGATGATGTCCCAGAGCGCGATGTCGATGCCGGCGACTCCACGGTATGGCGTTCCTTGGACGTAGTATCGGAGCCTGCCGACGTGCCTCTCCGTGTCGAACGGATCCTGCCCGACGAGTTGCGCATTCGCGGCGGGGAGGATGCGCTCGTCGACCGCCGGGCCGATGCCGGTGATGCCCTGGTCGGTGTGCACGCGAGTTATCGACCCGCCTCCGCGGTTGAATTGCAGCCGTCCGCCCAAGTCCCATGCCGGCTCTATCTCGCCGAGGTGTTCGACTAGCCGAAGCTGGACCGTTTCGATCTTGGTGATTTTGAGCCTATCTACCGTCATACGAGTTCACCTTTCATTACGGTGACTGCTTCGCCGCCTATTATTACGCGGTCTCCCGCCAGCCTGACCCGAACCACACCGCCTCTCGCCGATGCCTGATGGCCCACGAGTCGCCCACCCCCGAGGCGTTCGCTCCAAAACGGGCTGAGGCAGCAATGCGCTGCGCCGGTCACAGGATCCTCGTCGATGCCGACCGTGGGCGCCAAGAATCGGGACACGAAGTCGAACTCCGATGATTCAGACGCACAGGTAACATTGGCGGATGCAGGGTATCACTCCAGAGACAATCTGGAAGCATGCTACCAGCGCCAACAGCAAGTGCTGATGCCCGAGTCTCAGCATCGCGCTCTATTGAATTCCTACCACAAAGATCGGTTCACCCATGACGCTGAGACCGATACTTATACCCGCCCACACGGCCAGCAGCTGCTCTTCAGGCGGATCAAGAACACCCGAGGGATATCAATGCGGACGTATCGGGCAACTGGGGCCGTTTGTCGGGCGTGTCCTGCCTTTGGGACGTGTACAAGAGACGCCCGACACGGGCGTGCCCTGGAGATCGGGCCTTACGATGCTGCGCTGCGGAGGCATCGGTCGTTGATGTCGACAGAGGCAGCGAAACAGGCTTACAAACGCCGAAAAGAGTGGTCGGAACCGGCTTTTGGAATGCTCAAAGAACAACAAGGAGCCAGGAGGTTCCTGTTGCATGGCCTCGCCAACGTGTCGGCCGAATGGTCCCTATTGGCCACGGCATTCAATCTACGCACCCTTGTAGCGCGAATGGGCTGTTCGAAACGGTCGGATGTGCGCCCAAACGAGCCCTCTAATGGCAGGCGCAACCGCATAACGGCGCAAACTGCACTCGATTGCCGGGTCAAACGACAGCGAGCGACCAAACAAGCCATTCCGACAGTTCAAATACGAAAGTCAGAACAGAAACAGAGAGATCAACCAACGGTTACCATCAAGAGAATCAACGGCCCAACAGGTTATGGGACAGGCTCTGAAACCCTCCCCTACGGATCGTCGCGACGGATGCCATGATTACACGCGGCTTGGAGATCCGACGACGAATCCGCCCCGTTACACCTCGCGGAACTCACCTTCGACCGTGTCCTCGGGGGTGTCCTCTTCGGCACCGGGGTCGCCTTCTGCACCATTGTCGGATGGAGGCATGTCTTCCGGAGTCGCGCTCGCGGCCTGTTGGCTGTAGACGGCCTGGCCCACCTGCTGGACCGCTTCTTGCAGCTCTTGCAACGTCGATTCGATTCGGGCGTTGTCGTTGTCCGCCAGAGCCGAGCGAACGGCTGCGATTTTGGCCTCGACGTCGGTCTTCATCTCTTCGGGCACTGTCTCGGCGTTGTCCGTGAGCAACTTCTCGGCCTGATACGCGGTGTTCTCCGCGTTGTTGCGCGTTTGGATGTCGTCGCGCTTGCGAGAGTCTTCCTCGGCGAAGCGCTCGGCATCGGTCACCATCTGTTCGATCTCGTCTTGGGAGATGCCCGAGCTCGCCGTGATCGTGATCCGCTGTTCCTTGCCGGTGCCCTTGTCCTTGGCCGACACGTTCAGGATGCCGTTGGCGTCGATGTCGAACGAGACCTCGATTTGAGGCAGGCCTCTGGGCGCGGGCAGCAGCCCATCCAGAATGAAGTGCCCGATCGACTTGTTCTCCCCCGCCATCGCGCGTTCACCTTGAACCACGTGGACCTCGACGCTGGTCTGACCATCCGCGGCCGTCGTGAACGTCTCGCTCTTGGTGGTCGGAATCGTGGTGTTGCGGTCGATAAGCGAGGTCGCAACTCCGCCGAGGGTTTCGATGCTAAGCGTGAGAGGCGTTACGTCCAGCAGCAGGATGTCCTGCACTTCGCCCTGGAGGACGCCTGCCTGGATGGCCGCGCCGACCGCGACAACCTCGTCCGGGTTGACGCCCTGGTGCGGCTCCTTGCCGAATAACTTGACGACCGTCTCCTGCACTGCCGGCATGCGAGTCATGCCGCCCACCAGGATCACTTCGTCGATGCCGTTCTCGACGATTCCGGCGTCTGTCAACGCCAGCCTGCACGGTTCGACAGTCCGCTGGATCAGATCGCCTACCAGTTGCTCCATCTTCGAGCGCGTCAGCGTCATGATCAGGTGCTTCGGACCGGAAGCGTCGGCTGTGATGAACGGCAGGTTGATCTCAGTCTGCATCAGCGTCGAGAGCTCGATCTTGGCTCGCTCCGCCGATTCACGCAGGCGTTGGAGCGCCATGCGGTCTTGTTTCAGATCGATGCCTTGCTCTTTTTGGAACTCCTCGGCGATCCACTCGATGATCTCCTGGTCGAAATCGTCTCCGCCCAGGTGCGTGTCGCCGTTGGTGGCCTTGACCTCGAACACGCCCTCGCCGATCTGCAGGACGGTGATGTCGAACGTGCCTCCGCCCAGGTCGTATATCGCGATGGTCTCCTCGTTTTTTTTGTCGAGACCATAAGCCAGCGCCGCCGCGGTCGGCTCGTTAATAATCCGGAGCACGTCGAGGCCCGCTATCTTGCCCGCGTCTTTGGTCGCATTCCGCTGACTGTCGTTGAAGTACGCTGGAACGGTGATGACGGCCTGCGTAATCGTCTCGCCCAGCTTCGCCTCGGCGTCCTGCTTCAGCTTCTGCAGGACCATCGCCGCGATCTCCGGAGGCGCGTGTTCAACGCCGCCCATGGACACATGCGCGTCACCGTTCGAATGCTGGGTGAGCTTGAACGGCACCTGGCCGACGTCTGACTGGACGTTGGCGTCGTCGAAACGTCGCCCCATGAACCGCTTCACCGAATAAACGGTGTTTTCGGGGTTCGTGACGGCTTGCCGCTTGGCGGTGGTGCCGACGTATCGTTCTTCGGACCTCGGGTTTACTGCGACGACCGACGGGGTGGTCCGTCCGCCGTCCGCGTTCTCGACCACGCGCGGCTCACCGGCTTCGATGACGGCCATGCATGAGTTGGTTGTGCCAAGGTCTATGCCAAGTATCTTGGGCATCTAAGGGGCCTCCTGGTCGATTTTTCTTTCTTCCGTGGCTGGGGGTTCCGGGTCTACCTTTTGCGATACGCTAACCTGCGCCGCGCGTAGCACCCGGTCATGTAATTTGTACCCATCCCTGATTACATTTACGACGACGCCTTCTTCACGATCGGGACTCGGCTCGAAGAATACCGCTTCATGTTCATGAACGTCAAAGGGTTGACCTTCTTCGGCGTCGATTTTCGTCACGCCCTCGGAATCCATCACGCTCTGGAGGTTGCGCCGGACAAGTTCCAGTCCGGCCAGCCAACCGGGCGCGACCGCGTCCTCCGGGATCGCGTCGAATGCGCGGTTCATGTCGTCGACGACCAGCAGCAACCGGATCAACAAACGCGAGTTCGAGCTTTGCCTCGCCTCGGAGACTTCTTCGGCCGCCCTGCGTCTATAGTTTACGAGGTCAGCCTGGGCGCGCTGGGCCATGTTTTTGAATTGATCTTTTTCGCGGCTTGTTTCGTCGAGCTCGGCCTGCAATCGCGCGGGCTCGTCCAATTGTTCGTCGAGCTGTTTCTCCATGTTTTCCAGCTCATCCGGTTGTTGCTCTTCGGTCATCTAGGTTCGCCCTCCACTTGAAGCCCTAACCATTTAGGCTTGCATCATCTCGTACATCTCGTCGAGGCTTTGGTTCAGGGCTCGCTTGAGAGCCGGTCCCTGAAGCCTGTCGAGCTGAACCTTCATTTTGAGCATCTGATTGAACAGCGCCAGAGCCAGTTGCACTCCCGCGATGTTCAGCCCCAATTCGCCGGTAAGGTGCTTGATTAGCCGCAGGCGAACGATATCTTGCTCCGAGTACAACCGAAGTTTGCCGCCGGTCCTCGACGGCGAAACGAACCCGACGCGCTCGTACTTTCGCAGCGTCTGCGGGTGCATTTCAAGGATTCGAGCGGCAACGCTTATTACGTAGATGCCTTCCATGTCGGACGGCTGCTCCTTCGTGACTTACGCGGCGACCGGTCGTCGGCTCGGCCAGCTTCCACGACTGCGCATTTTTCCCAACGCTAATCCTATCAGACCTAGCCACGTTATATTGAGCGAACAGCGCTGCAAAAGATGGGTGTGAATCGCAGCGCTCTTAGGTTTCACGCCGCTGGGCCAGGTTTTAAAGTTAATGTGAGCGGTTGAAAGTCATAATACACATTGACATAAGCCGTGTCAAGTAATATAATGCTCGATAAGCATTGAACCTGACAACAATCACAAAGAGGTATTCTCGGAAATCTTGATCGCTGCTCTTGCATCTAAATTCACGAAGGAAAAGGCCGGGATGGCGGGTCAAATAGGGGAGGTTGGAAATGTTGTACTTGAAGGGTTGCCCACGCTGCAAAGGCGATATGCACATGAATCGGGATCTGTACGGAAGCTACAGAGAGTGTCTGCAGTGCGGATACATGCTGGACATCGAAGAGCCGAACAAGCTTCTGGAATCGCTGAACTTGACGGCTGAGAAAAAAAAGGTCGCGTAGTCGTCCCGCCTTCGTGGCGCGCCGCGCACAATTCTTATACGAAGCTACGGCTCCCTCAATCGAGGGAGCCGTCTTGCTTTCATTCAGGGTCCAAATCTTGCGCGGCGCCATACGGAACCCGCATCGGCAGCACGATCGCATCCGAGTGCTTACCCGAAGCGCTCCTCTTTCCACGGGTCGCCTTCCATGTGGTAGCCTCGAACCTCCCAGAAGCCCGGGCGGTCCTTGGCCATGAACTCGAACCCGTTGAGCCACTTCGCGCTCTTCCACGCATACCGCTTCGGCACGACCAGACGCAACGGAGCGCCGTGGTCGGGCGCCAGATCCTCGCCATCGTGCTTGTACGCCAGCAGCACGTCGTCATCCGAGAGGACATCGAGCGAGATGTTCGTCGTGTACCCGCCGTAGCTATGTGCCATCACGAATTTGGCGGTCGGCGAGGGCTCGACGAGCTTCAACACCTCGGTGAAGAGCACTCCCGCCCACGTGTTCTTGAGGTCGCTCCACTGGGTGACGCAATGAAACTCGGCGTCGGTCGTGACCGAAGGCAGCGCTTTGAATTGCTCCCAATCGATCTCGATCTCGTCCCGCACCAGTCCGAACACCCGGAATCGCCAATCGGCGAGGTCGATCCTAGGAGTAGGTCCGGCCGACAAGACTGGGAACCGGTCCGTTACGAACTGGCCTGGCGGGACTTCCAGTCCGGTTTGGTCCTGTTTGATCTCTGTCCTGCGTCCGATTTTCCGCAGCATTTGGACTCCTCTGACGCGCAATGCTTGTCTAAGTTGACGACTCATCGATCAATTCGATCCGACTCTCAGCACAGGTTCGTTCGTTGCACCGACACAGCATGCTTAATGCCGATACACAACCGCGGTCAGTCGTCCAGCAGCGACATCGCTTCATTCACCGTGACTATCGCGTGGACGTCGACCGTGTTCCAGTGAAACAATTCGGTTTCAACCATGAGCATGTTGATGGCCCGGGCGTTCGGGGCGTCGGCCACCATGTAGAACTGATGGCCTGGCGGATCGACCCAGAAGCCTTCGACAGTCACTTCGTGTTTCTTCGCTGTCGCCTCGAGTTTCCCGAACCCGGCTTTGCCCTTCTCTCCGATCGCTTCATCGGCCGCCGCGCACGTATCGGCCCCGTGGGTCTGTATCACCATGTGTTGTATCGTCTGCACCTTCCGAAATGTGTTGTTGTGTCTATCCCGGGTCGATCGCGATTCGTTGTAGATGCGAGTTTTCGAGACTGTAGCTATTGTATTACAAGTGGCAAGTAGCGTCAATAGAATATTAACGAGCTAAAACCATGTCCGCGCTGTGCTGACGCCTGAACCCGTGTCTTCCGAATCGACGCTCGCCACGAATGTTCTGCCAACCAAAACCAATGAAATCTCAAGCAACGTTGCCGCCCCCTAGCTCGTGTGCTAGCCTCACGCGAAACGAAGACTGTGATATGCAAGCATGGAGCGTCTGCCATGAACGACCAAATCGCCGAGATCTTGAAAGGGTCCTTCGACCTTCACGTGCACGCGAGCCCCGACGCGGCACAGGATCGGCGACTCGACGCGCTCGAGACCGCGCGGCAGGCTTACGAAGCCGAAATGGCCGGATTCGTGCTCAAGTCGCACGAATACCCAACGGCGCCGTTAGCATACGCGCTCGGACGCATGTATCCGGGACTGAACGTTGCCGGCGCCATCGCCCTCAACAAGTCCGTCGGCGGAATCAACCCCGACGCCGTCGAGGTGTCCGCCAAGCTGGGAGCGCGCGTCGTCTGGATGCCCAGCTTCGATGCGGACGCCTGGTTGACGCGAGCCGGTATAGGCCCGGGTATCACGATCGTTGACGAGCACGGTCAGCTATACCCTGCGGTTCGCGACGTGCTCGATTTGATCCGAGAACACGACATGGTCCTCGCCTCCGGCCACGTGTCGCCCATTGAGGCGATTGCATTGTTCAAAGCGGCGAAAGAAATCGGGATCACTCGCATGATCGCGACCCATCCGACCAACGTCGCGACGATCGAACAGCAACACGAAATGGCGTCGCTCGGCGCGTACCTGGAGCACACGTTCCTCGCCAGCATGCCCGCTCGGGCAACGGAGTCGGTCGACGATCTGGTCGCGTCTTTGACGACACTCGGCGTGGACCGCTGTGTGGTCACGACCGACTTCGGCCAGTGGATGAACCCGCCCGCCGCTGAAGGGATGAGGATGGCCATCGCCGCGTTGTTGGGAGCGGGTATGGTCGCCGATCAGGTTTCCGCGGTCGTGAAACGCAACCCGTTGCAGCTCATCAGGTGAGCTCCGGTCATCCGACCGTCGGTGTGGTGCGGCCCTTCGACAGGCTCAGGGCGAACGTGTGGGGGAGTGGGTGTGGCGGCGGATCGAACGTGATCCTCGCCTGGAGTCACTTTTCTCCGTTCGTGGTGAGCCTGTCGAACCACCCCGACGCAGTGCCTTGCGATGCCGGAAGCGGGCCCCCGAAATCACGCGAGTCGCCCCAAGGCGCACGTCTCGGTTACTCGGTGATCTCGATCAATTCCACCCAGTTGCCGTCCGGGTCCTGCAGATAACACGCGACTCGGTCCGGCCCCATCTCGACCGGCCTTGCCAGTTTGATGGCGCCCGCCGCGATCAAACGGTCGAACGTCCCTTCGATGTCGGTCACGTTGAAGGCGATGTGAGAGGCCCCAAGCACGGCACGTTCCGTCGTCGGCCGGCTCGCGCTACTTGGGTTGACGTACTCGATCAACTCCAAAACGTGGCCGTCTTCGCCGTCGATGCTTAGGATCGCAGCCTTGATGTGCGTGTTCTCGTACGCCAACAACTCCGATATCGGGCCGCCGTCCCGCTCTCGGCGGACTATCAGTTTCAACCCGACGGTGTTGGTGTAGAAGTCCACTGACCGATCTATGTCACCGACCACGAATCCGGTGTGGTTCATGCCTGTAATCATTGTGTCGCCCTCCAAAAGTTGTCCATGAATTCTCGTGCAATGTTCCGGCGGGCCACTGTCCGAGCTCGACGCCGTTGCACATTCAATGTAGGCGGATATAATACAATCACTGCCTGGGTCAAATCCAACTTCGGAGATGATAAATGCCTACTCCTATCGAGCAACGTTTCTTGGATCAACACCCTGGGTCCGCACAGCGGCACGACGTAGCGCGATCCCTGTTCCCCAATGGCGTGACGCACGACGCACGCAAACAGAATCCCTTCCAACTTTACTACACCCACGCGGAAGGCCCTGCCAAGTATGACGTGGACGGGAACCGCATCTTGGACTATTTCCCCGGTCACGGCGCGCTGATCCTGGGCCACTCTCACCCGGAAGTGGTCAAAGCGGTGCAAGACCAGATGGCCGCGGGCACGCACTTCAGCGGCTCGACCGATCTCGAGATGCGATGGGGCGAGCTGGTCCGCGAGCTCATACCCAGCGCCGAAAAAGTGCGATTCCACAGCTCCGGCACCGAGGCCGACATGATGGCCATTCGGATGGCCCGCGCCTACACCGGCAAGACGAAAGTGATCAAGTTCGACGACCACTTCCACGGCTGGAGCGACTATTTGTCGGCCGGCGGCGAAGGCATCGGCGGCATCCCTGCCGAGACCCTGAGCACGATGATCGTTCTTCCGCCCAACGATATCGAGACCTTCGAACAGAAACTCAAAGAAGATGACGACATCGCCGCGGTGATCCTCGAGCCGACCGGGGCGCACATGGGCGCCAATCCGATCCTGCCGTCGTTCCTGGAGCAACTTCGCGACGTTACGGAACGTTACGGCGTGGTGCTCATCTTCGACGAGGTCGTAACCGGCTTCCGCGTCTCCAAGGGCGGCGCGCAGTCCTACTTCGGCATCACGCCCGACATGACGACGCTGGCCAAGATACTCGGCGGCGGACTCCCAGGCGGAGCCGTAACCGGCAAAGCCGACATCATCAACATGATCGAAGACCATCCCGGCGACGCCGAGTACAACCGGTACCGGCGCATCGCCCACAACGGCACGTTCAACGCCAACCCGTTGAGCGCTGCGGCCGGCATCAAGTGCCTGGAGATCCTCGCAAGCACGCCGGTCAACGACACCGCCGACGCTCGGGCGCTGCGTTTGAAGAACGGCCTCAACGATCTTCTGACCAAGATGGAAATTCCGGGCTGCGCAACCGGGATCAGCTCGTTGATGTTCCTTCGACTGGGCGCGGATCACGAGTGCGACAAAGAGTACTGCATCCTGACTCCGGAGCACGCGGCGCAAGCGGCCAACGCGGCCCGAAACCAGCAGCTAAACCTGTCGCTGTTGAACCACGGCGTCCATTCCGGGAACCGGTTCATCCTGACGGCGTCGCACACGGAAGAAGACATCGACATCACTCTGGACGCGTTCGAGCAGTCCCTGGGCGAGATTCGCGATCAGGGGTTGGTGTAGCGGTCAGATCAACGCTCGTTTATGGAATAGAGGCTGGCCGGACTGGCGAATCGGCGGATCGCCAGTCAACGTAGTTGATCGGACGCGAACGGCTCCGCCCCAAATCCGTTCGCTCTTTCGACAGGCCCAAAACGGGCTCTGAGCCTGTCGAAGGGCCTTCACCGGCCAAGTTTGCTATCGAACAAAACCCATGCATGTGTCCGGTGGAGAGCAAGCGATCAGCGACCTGACCGAGCGCAAGCCACCGTGTCAGCACAATGAAATTACTCGGTGCGAAAGAAGAGCGGAGAAGGAGAATTCATGCCTGACGACCAATTCGACGTTGTAGTCATCGGAGGTGGCGCGGCCGGGCTCACCGCCGGAATGTTCGCAAGCCGACAAGGCCTGAAGACCACGCTGCTCGAGCGAATGATGACCGGCGGCCAGGTGATCAACGCCGAGAAGATCGAAAACTACCCCGGATTCCCTGAAGGCATATCCGGCTTCGAACTCGGCCCCAAGCTGCAGGAGCAAGCTTCCTCGTCCGGCCTCGACATCAGATTGTCCGAGGTGACCGGCCTTCGGTCCGAGGGCGGATACTGGTCAGTCGATACATATGACGGCGAGCTCACGACCAAGGCGGTCATAATCGCGGGCGGCTCCACGCTGCGAAAGCTGGGTGTGACCGGCGAAGACGAGTTGCACGGAGCGGGCGTGTCATACTGCGCGACATGCGACGGCGGCTTCTTCATGGACCAGGTCGTCGCGGTCGTGGGCGGCGGCGACTCGGCGCTCGACGAAGCGCTGACTCTCACGGAGTACGCCTCGAAGGTCATCGTTTTCTGTCGCGAAGATCATTTCGACGGCCAGAAGCTGCTCCAAGACCGCGTGTTCTCAAATCCGAAGATCGAGGTTCGATGGAGCACGACCGTCGACGAGATCCACGGCGACGGCGAGGTGACGGGCGTCAGCATCACCGACGTTCCGTCAGGGGAAACGTCGAGAGTTGACCTCTCAGGCGTGTTCATCTACGTGGGGCTGGAGCCGAACTCAGACTACCTCTCGGAGATCCTTGAACTCGACAACGGAGGTCACGTGCCGACCGATCTCTGGATGCGGACGCCGCTAACCGGATTGTTCGCGGCGGGGGACATCAGGCAATCGTCCGCCGCCCAGCTCGTCACTGCTGCCGGTGACGGGGCAACCGCGGCGATCGCGGCGCACCGATACGTCGACGGGCGCCAGCGGGAGGACTGATCCCGATGCCGGCTCGCGGACTTAGCGAAGCGCGCGCACGCTAATGCCTTGGGCGATGGTCGCTATAGGCGGAGCGTTGGGCGCGGTTTCGAGGTACGCACTGGATCGCGTGGTAGTTAGCATCGTTGGCGTACCCACCGTCCTTGGCATCTTCCTGATCAACATCTCCGGGTCGTTTCTGCTCGGGATGTTTGTCTCGATCTCCGATTCGCACCCCGGATGGCCGACCAGCGTTCGCATGTTGGTGGCCGTGGGGTTCCTCGGCTCGTACACGACGTTCTCGACACTGATGATCGCGGGAATTCAGTCGGGCGAGACCGGCGACATTGCCAAAGCAGCGCTCAATGTGGCCGGCAGCGTAGCGCTGGGCTTGCTTGCCGCCACGGTGGGCATCGTGGCGGGCCGGGCGCTCTGATCCGCTGATCTGGGCCTAGCCGCCCGTCGATGCTTCTTCCAGCGACTGGCGCATATCGTCGATCTGCTCGCGCGTGGCGGGCTTGTGGCCGTAACAAGCCCGGACGAACGCCGCGGTAGCCGATCGCACGAGATTCTGCGGGAATATTCGCTCGAGCGTTGACTGGTACTCTGTCGGCGTCTGATTCGCGGCTCGCGGCTCGCCTCGTTTCTCGGCTTGCATGAGCATCCCAAAGTAGATCCGGAACACGTCGACGACTCCCTGTTCGTCGTCGGGGAGGTGCATCTCGCGAGGCAGCTTGCGCTTTCGGAAGCGGTCCGGCACCAGACCCCAAAGGAGCCTCGCGAAGTCCATCGCGGCGTCGGCGTCTTCAGCCACGGACTCGCGGACGCCCTCCACCTCCTGCCTGTGCCACCGCACACGTCTCCGGAAAGATCGTGCCAGTATGACCAGCACCGCAACGATGATGATCGTTATCAGCGTCCACTCTATCGCCTGCAGAATCATCGACGGACCGGTTTCTCCTGATTCGTCTTGCAGTTGCATCAACATCTCGCCGAGGCCACCGGTCGCTTCGAGTTCAGGGGCCACCGGCTCGCCGACGAGTTTCGAGATTAGGCTGAACAGCCCTCTCATGAGGAACTCGATAATGTAGACAAGAGGGATGATGAAGACGAAGAATATGACGGTGGCCATTGCGTTTAGAATGAACGTCGCGGGCTCGGAGAGGTATGTCAGCACCCCTTTTTGGAGCAGGCTGAAAAGCAAGCCGGCAACCATCACCACGCCGATGATCGCGCTGATGACTCGCGGCCAGGCTCGTTGACCTGCAGCCCGTTGGGATGCAGGCAGCAGATGTCCAAGGCTCAGTCCGGTCAGACCGGCGGCGAAGTAGACGAACATCAGCGGGAAGATCCGCAAGTTCGCGTCGTGGAACATGTCGACCACTGCCGCGACGGCGAGAACCATGAGCCCGATCCGGAAGTTCTTGCTCAGATGCTCGACGGGGTACTCGACCGACGCGAGACGGCCCCCGCGCCACCATAGAAGAGCACCGAAGAACCCGCCGAGGCCGACGGTGACCCCGTAATTTACCGGAACGGTGTCCGAGCCAAGATTGCTGATCCACCAGAATTCGAAACCCTGACCCGACGCCTGCACTTGCGCGCCCAGGGCCAGGTAGATGACCACCGCTCCGACACCCATCTGTATGAAATAGGGCACGGCCGGCGGCATGATTGTCATCGCGGTAACTCTCGCGGTGATCGTCGACAAGCCGAGGATGGCAACGACCGCGACCCATGCGACCGGGCTGCCGTGTTGAGCCATCATCAAGCCCAGTACCGCGAACAAGGCGTACAGCCATACGCTCTCGAGGACGGCCGTGGCAGCCAGGACCAACCTATCTTGGGCCGAATTCACTGGCCATCTCCATCTTCTCCAGGTGGTCCTGCAGGTCGTGAACAAGAACGCCGTCTGGCAACGGCGGGCACGACCTATCCCCCACGTATACGACCACTATTTTGTAGCCGTGGCGCCGAAGATCATCGATCGTTTCGACCATGTCTTCGTTTATCAATGCGGCGACGACAACCAGCGTCACGCCTTGCGAAAACTGCGTCGTGTACTGAGCCAACTGAGGCGCCATCGGGCCGATCGGCAACGGGCGGATCGTCGCCAAGGCCTCGAGGATGATCGTTAGTTGCTCAGGCGACCTCGCGGGCGGAATCTTCATCGGCCTGTCTGTAAGGATGGGCGTGCCGTTAGAGAACAATCCAAGACTGTACTGCTTCTCGGACACGTACGATGCCAGTGAAGCTGCGGTCGTAATCACCCGCTCCAGGTTGGTCGGTGAGTAACCCTCCCATGAGCGCTCGGCCGTTTCCACAACCACTACGAGCACGACGGTGAACGAAGAGCTCGGTTCGAATGTCCGGACTTGCAGGCGTTGCATCCGAGCACTCAACTTCCAGTCGACTGTCTTCAACGGGTCGCCGAGTTGGTAATCTCTGATGCCGGCGGGCCGGGACGGATCCTGGAATATGGCGATGCCGCCCCTCGTCTCTCCCAGCGGCCTGACCGCCGGTATGCCGAGCTCGGGCAGCGGGACGACCTGCGGATAGACGAGTAGGTAATCGTTGTCAGACGCCCGTGCCTCGCTGTTAAAGAAGCCGAACAAGTCGCCGCTCTCCAGCCGGGCAGGCCCTATGCGATAGAATCCGCGATGGTTCGCTGTGACCTTGTACTCCCAGCTAATGCGCTCGTACCAGGCCAGCGAAGTGGTGTGGCGCATGACGTTGTACCGAGGGTTTGCGCTGGGACTGATTTCCGCGTCGGCTACCAGCAACTCTTCCGGTACCTCGTCGGTGATTTCGAGCCTTCCGAGAGGCAGCGGTTTGCGGTTCGTTACCGTGATCGCCAGCGTGGTGTCTTCGCCGATGAAGACTCGCGATTGGGAAATCTTCCGCGTGTACGCGACCTCTTCGAGCGACAGCTTGTTCCAAACCCAGGAGATGCCGGCTACCACAAGCCCCATCGCGCCCAAGCCGATGACCAACCCCTGGCCCGCGAACACACCGATGATGATGAGCAACACGAACAGGATGATCCAGATGTCGTGCCAGAACTGGTCGAACACTCCGGCTACCTTTCGATCGGCACCGGGACCGAGTCCACTACGTCGCTGACAATCTGCTCGGTCGACCTGCCCCGAAGGCGCGAGTTGGACGTGAGGATCATCCTGTGAGCCAGGACGGTTTCCGCCATCGCCTTCACGTCGTCGGGTGTGACGAAATCACGGCCGTCCATCGCCGCGCGGGCCTGCGATGTCTTGTAGAGTGACAACGCCGCCCTGGGACTGACGCCCAAAGACAGGCCATCGTGGCTTCGCGTCGCCTGAGCGATAGCGACGATGTACATCCTGATTTCGTCATTCACGGCGATCTCGGTGACCGCGTCCTGCATCTCTCGGAGCGACTCTTCGCTTGTGACAGCGTCCAACGAGGCAAGCACTGTATCGCGTTTGAATCGAAGCAAGATGTCCGATTCTTCCTCAGGCGTGGGATAGCCGAGTTGTATGCGGACCATGAATCGGTCGAGCTGCGCTTCCGGCAGCGGGAACGTCCCTTCCATCTCGACGGGATTCTGGGTCGCCATCACCAGAAACGGCTCCTTCAACATGCGGGTTTCGCCGTCGATCGTGGCCTGCCGTTCTTGCATCGCCTCGAGAAGCGCCGATTGGGTTCTGGGAGTGGCGCGGTTGATCTCGTCAGCGAGCAGTATCTGACTGAAGATCGGCCCTGAGCGGAATTCGAAATCGCCCGATTTCTGGTTGTAGAAGTTGACGCCGAGCACGTCGGTGGGCATGAGGTCGGGAGTGAATTGGATGCGGCTGAACGAGCACCCCAATGATTGGGCCAGCGCCTTCGACAGGGTTGTCTTGCCGATCCCCGGCACGTCTTCGACGAGGATATGGCCTTTGCAAAGCAACGCGATGATCGCGAGGTCGATCACGCCGCCTTTGCCGACGATCACGCGTTGAACGTTTTCTCTCAGCTCAGCCGCCATCTGCTGGATGCGAGTCACGTCTACTGCCTGCACTAATGCCCTCCGAACTCGTTATGCCTGTGAGAATTGCCGATCCCCATCGATCTGGCCGCTAGGCGTATCGCCGGACAGCTGCACCGGCGTGGGCGCCGGCCGACTTGCCGAACACCGATCCGTGCATGAGTCCCGCCGCTCTCAAGCTGTTGTGGTAAAAGATTCCCCCGACGATCTCTCCCGCCGCGTACAAGCCCGCGATCGGTCGGTCGTCCGCGCCCAGTACGCGCCCGTGCGTATCAATCTTGAGACCGCCGTAAGTATAGGTTATCCCTCCGGTAACGGTAAACGCCGTGAATGGCGGGGAGTCGAGTTTGATCGCCCAGTTGCTCTTGGGTGGTTCCAGGGCGTTCGTGGCCAATCCGTCCAGCGTTCGCTGCGCGTACTCGCTCTCGTGGGCCCCCGCGTTGAATGATGCGACGGTTTGCTCGAGCGCATCTTGATCGACGCCGAGTTCGGCCGCCAATTCGCGGGTCGTTGCCGCCTCGACTCGCTTCGAGTTTCCGTAGCGCGCCTCGATGTTCGGCAGAGCACGGCTGTCGAAGATCTGGTGAGCCATGCCCCCTGGTTGCTCGAGGATCGCCTGGCCCATCTTGACGAACGTCTGCTCAGCGAACCCCTCGCCTTCATCGACGAATCTCAACCCCGCACTGTTTACGGTGATGCCCAACGTATACGATCGCCGCGGCATCCGGTCGGTCACCCGAAGGTCGCCGACCGACGGCGCTTCGATGTCGATGGGAGTCGCGTGGCAACCAGTCCATTGACCGAACGGCTGCGCTCCCAAGTCCATTGCGGCGCGATGCCCGTCTCCGGTGTTGTGCCGCGAGCCGCGCACCTTGGCGCTCTCCCATCCCGGCCCGATGTGCTCGGCGCGCATCGACGCATTCGCCTCGAAGCCGCCACATGCCAGGATGACCGCGCCGCATTCGATCTCGTACGACTCGGACTTGTCGCGGGCTTCCACTCCCGCGACTCCAGGTTCGCCGGAAATGAGGCGGACCATCTCGGTCCCGTACAAAATCGTGATCCCGGCTTGGCGAGCTGCCTTCGTCAGCATCTGAACGAGTCCGGGTCCGGACTCGCGGGCGTTGAGCCCGACAGCGTTGGGTATGACAGACGGGACTCCCGCCGCGGCGCTGGTCCGACCGGACAACTCCCACCGAACGCCCTTCGAATGCATCCACTCGACCGTCGGACGAGACTCCGCGATCAATGCGGCCATGAGCTCGGGATCGACGTCGCCGTGGGTCACGGTCGTGAGATGCTGCCGGAAATCGTCAGCGGTGTAGGGCGCCATCTGCGTCCGCGCGACCTCGTCGTCGGTGAGATCGGGCACGAAATGCCGGATGTCTTCAATGCCGTCGTGCACGAAGCGGAACCCCCCGCCAGTGAACGGGCAGTTGCCCCCTTGTTCGTCGGGCGGCGCCTTCTCCAGCACGACGACAGAAGCGCCCTGCTCGCGAGCCGACAACGCGGCGCACAACGCGGCATTCCCCGCGCCAACCACCACGACATCGAACGATATCCGCTCTGAACCCATCGATTCCAGTCCCCGCCGACAATATCGGTACAGTATAGCGGAGGTGTGGTCGTTGGCGTAGTTGATGGGCTTGGAGCGTAGAGTAGCCCTGCGCTCGCCTGACGGAATTCGCTGAAACCATTTGGGGAAGGCCTACCAACTGCTCGGTTTGTTGATGAGCCCCCGTCCGTCTCGCAACGTTGGCAGGAATTGGGAATTTCGCTGCGTAGTCTCTCTGAGTCGCCGCACAAAAGTCGCTGCAGAGGTGAGTTCATTTGGCGCGGACCTCTTCCGATCGACGTTCGGATTCACGACGCCAACTGGGATGGCCAATTGGTCGCGGACCACGTTGATGGGCAACGCGAAATCTGAATCATTGGATACCACAACAGCTTGCTCGTAATCATGGTTGAACCCATCGACTAACAGGCAAGTCGCGAGATTGACGTCGGTTCCTTTCTCTTTGGTATCGTTGATCCGAACGTACGACGGAAGCCCTGGGATCGGTGTTGCGAGCGGTCGAGTTTTGGTGCGTGGACGGAATTGTCCATAGTGTATTTGTAGATTCGGAATCGTTTCGAGCGCCCGGATGTAGGTTTGTTGCCTTTGAGGACCCCGCAGATTTCCTGGTCGTGGCGCAATCCGCGCGGTGAAATACCGAATGCGGTTCACCGTGTGGGAAGGCGTGAGCCGTTGGCAGAACGCCAGTAGGTCAAGCCATTTGAATGGAGTGCCTTTGACGGCTCGGTAGTACAGATTGAATCCGTCGACGTAAAAGTTGGTTTTCAAACATTCGCCTCGGCGCGTGGACGGAGCCAAGTGAATTCAGGTGAGACGAAGACCGGGGTCGGGTGTACAGGTGTTCCTGAAAAAACAGAGACCACCTTGCGGTGGTCTCGACCCTGGCGCCGAAGCGGCAGGGGGAGTATATAACCTATAAGACACCGTGGGGCATTTGTCAACAAAGTTCAGGATAGCATCAAAAGCAAGAACATCTTGATGCTATCCTGAAGTGGGGTAATCATCAATGCAAATCCAACATACCAAGCTATACACCCAACTGAAGTTTGGGCATCAAGATGCGAACCATCAAAAGATGCCTTCCATCATCACCTGAAGCGAGCCCACAAGGCAGATGGGGCGGAAGATGGCGTTGGTCCACCGCGAGATTTCTGTGCCAGCCGTCCGTCGGCTGGCAAGACTCACGCCGATTTGGCAGTGTCTCGCGGTGATCATCCGGTCAGGCGTTGACACCCTTCCGCCTCCATCCTACAATTCGGCCACTCTTTAACGGCTTACGGACCACCTCGGAGGACCGCCATGACACGACCCGTTTTGCGCACCGATCTTTGCGACATGCTTGGCATCGAGTACCCGATCTGCATGGCGGGCATGGGCGGCCTTCGCGGGCGATACACGCCGCCCGAGCTCGTTGCGGCCGTGTCCGAGGCAGGTGGATTGGGCGTCGTTGGCGGGGCGGGCATTCCGCCGGACGATCTGCGCAAAGCCATTCGGCGAGTCAAGGAATTGACCGAAAAACCGTTCGGCGTCGATCTTCTGTTGCCCGTGAGCGTCGGCAAGATCGAGAACACCGGTGGCTCGGGTTCGCCCGAGTCGCCGAGAGACGCGCTTCGTCGCACGTATCCGAAGCATGTGGAATTCGTCGAGACGTTGATCGGCGAGTTCGGATTGGAAAAGCACCGGACCGAGCGACCGATTCGCGGAGACGGCGAAGCTGTTGTTCGGAAACAGGTCGACGTCATCTTCGAAGAGGATGTGCCTGTTTTCGCGGCCGGACTGGGCGACCCAGCCTGGGTGGTGCCGATCGCACGCGAAGCCGGGGCGAAAGTCATGGGGCTAGTCGGCAACGTGCGCAATGCCATGCGCCAGGTGAAGGCCGACGTCGACGTCGTGGTCGCGCAGGGCACCGAAGCAGGCGGCCACACGGGCAAGATCGCGACGATGCCTCTTGTGCCGCAGGTCAGGGACGCGGTTGCGCCTCTGCCGGTGGTCGCGGCGGGCGGCATTGCTAACGGCACGGGCATCGCCGCCGCGCTGACACTGGGCGCGGCAGGCGTGTGGATGGGAACGACGTTCCTGACCGCCGCCGAGTCCGGGCTCTACGACAGGCAGATCGACTCGATCCTGGACGCACGGTCCGATGAGTTCGTGATCAGCCGGTCGTACACGGGCAAGACTGCCCGACAGTACAAGAACCCGGTCGTCGACGCCTGGGAGAATTCCGGACTCGAACCGCTGCCCATGCCGCTGCAAGGCATGCTGATGGCCGACTTCTCGGCGGCCGCTGAGCGCGCCGGACGCCACGATCTGGTGTTTACCCCGTCGGGACAAGCAGCCGGATTGCTGAACGAGAGCAGGCCAGTAGCGCAGATCGTTGAGGAGTTGGTTTCAGAGGCGGTGTCGGTCCTCGAAGCGATGCCCTCTCGCGTGACCACATCGGCCGGATAGTATCTGTCTTCGAGGCGATCGTCGTCGCTCGCGTCTGGCGTTAAGCGCTCAACAGGACGCGATGCCGCGTCATCGGCAGAACCTCGGGCTACGCTGCGTTCGGCTATCGGCGTCTCCGCTGGTACAATTGGACGAGCAAAATCTGCACGAGGCTTTGCGTTGGAGCAACAGGCGCCCGAACAAACCCAAGACGAACCGACGAGCGACCAGCCGTCGATGACCGCAGCGGAGCTGCTTCAAGATAAGACGCTTCGGCTGCTCGACTTCGACACCATCCGTCAACAGCTCGCGAACAACACGACGTTTTTCGAGGCTCGGAAACTCGCGCTGGACCTGGCGCCGTCGTTCGACGAATACGAAGTCGAAAGGCTCCAGAACGAAACTGCTGATGCTCGCGCGTTGCTCGACGAGATCGGAGACCTGGTCCTCGAGTCGCGCGTCGACACATCGGAGTCGGTGGCGCGCGCGGCTCTCGGCGGCGTCCTGACCGGCGTCGAACTGCTGGCGGTCGCGGAGTCGCTCGAGGTGCACCGTCGGGCCCGGTCGTCCGTTTTGCGAGGGGCGGAGCAAGCCCCGTTGCTCGCGGAGATCGCAAGAATCATACCCGACCTTCAGGAGCTCCAGCGCCAGGTCCGCGCCAAGATCGGGCGTCGAGGCGAGGTTGTCGACGGCGCATCGTCGAATCTGCGCGCGCTCAGGTCTGGGGTGCGACAGGCTTACGAACGGGTCACCGAAGCTCTAACGGGATTCATGCAATCGTCGAGCGGACGAGAAATGCTTCAAGATTCGGTGATCTCCGTCCGGGGAGAGCGACTAGTGGTTCCAGTGAAGGCGTCGATGCGTCATCGAGTGGAGGGCATCGTCCACGACGCGTCCAACTCGGGCGCAACGCTGTTCATCGAACCGTTCGCGACAGTCGAACTCGGCAACTCATGGCGTGAACTTTCGCTCGAAGAAGAGCGCGAGGTTCTACGCGTATTGCGAGATCTGTCGTCGCTCGTTGGCGCGGTGGCCGACGACATCCGCCTAGCAAACCGGCTTACCGCGCACCTCGATTTCGCCGTGGCCCGCGCTCGGTACAGCCATCGCCTTCAGGCGGTGCAGGCGACGATGCGCTGGCCCGTCGACGAAGAAGACGGCGCACCGCACGAATCTGTGAATACATTGCGTCTGCTCAAAGCTCGTCACCCGATGCTCGGACGGGACGTCGTTCCGCTCACAGTCAGCATCGGTCCCGACTGGACGGCGCTCGTCATAACCGGGCCGAACACCGGCGGCAAGACAGTTGCGATGAAGACCGTCGGCTTGCTGGCGCTCATGCACCAGTCGGGCTTGCAGATACCTGCCGAAGAGGGGAGCGCGTTGCCGGTGTTCCAGGGCGTCTACGCCGACATCGGTGACCAACAGAGCATCGCGGACTCGGTTTCGACTTTCGGATCGCACATCGGCAACGTCGTCGAGATACTCAAGCACGCCACACCGCGTTCGCTCGTGTTGATGGACGAACTTGGGACCAGCACCGACCCCGAAGAAGGCTCGGCGCTGGCTAAGGCGATCATTGGCGACCTGGCCAAGCGACGAATTCCGCTGATCGTGACCACGCACCACCGGAACGTGGCAGCCTTCGCCGAAGCGTCGCCAAACATCGCGAATGCAAGCTTCCAACTTGAGCCGGACACCCTCCGGCCCACTTACGAGCTCACCATGGGCGTGCCAGGCAGAAGCTACGCCATGGCGGTTGCCGAACGGCTCGGCCTACCGCAAGACATCATGGAAGCGAGCCGGATGCTGCTTGAGCCTCAGCACATGCGGTTCGAGGACTGGCTCAACGAGCTGCAAGAAGACCGCCAATCGCTGCAAACGAACCTCGAGGAGAGCGAACGCGCCCGGGCTGACGCAGAGGCGATTCGGGGCCGTCTCGACGAGCAGGTCGAGTACCTAGTCGACCATCGCGACGACATGCTCGACGGCGCTCGACGGGGCATCGACGCGCATTTTGACGCCGTCAGGCAACGATTGCGCAGGATGGAGGCGTCGCTGTCCTGGTCGACGCCCGCTGGCAGCCAGCCCGAACCGAAAAAGCTTCTCGAAGAAATCCGCGAAGAAGTTGCGCAAGTCAAAGAGGAGCACGCGCAGATCGAACCGGCGCCCGTCCCGCGACGCGAGCGTGTCGAAGAACGACCCATCGGTGTTGGCGACACCGTGTTCGTTCGCGGGCTCAACCTCGAAGGCAAAGTGGCCGAACTGGCGACGAGCTCGAATGAGGCCGAGATCGCCATCGGGAACGTGCGTATCAACGTCGATCGCAACCGCCTGTCTCGCGTCGAGACGGAGCCCGTTGCACCCAAGACCGAGGCAGCCCCTCCTCTGAGAGCGTCGCAACCCTCGGAAGCGAGAGAACTGGACCTGCGCGGCATCCGCGCCGAGGAAGCCCTGAGTCAGGTCGAAACCTTCCTCGATCGGGCGATGTTGGACGACATTCCCTCCGCGCGGATCATCCACGGTCGTGGAACGGGCGCTCTACGGGAAGCCGTGCGTGAACACCTGAACCGGCATCCGCTCGTGGAAGCGTACGGCCCCGAACCCCGTGAACGGGGCGGCAACGGAGCGACCTGGGTCACGATGAACTAGACGGTTTCGAACAATGGAGATTGCATGACCGACAGCCTCGCCACGCCACTGAGGGTCATCTTCATGGGCACGCCGGATTTCGCGCTGCCAGCGTTGAGCGGACTCGTCGATGCGGGCCATGAGGTTGTCGCGGTGTTCACCCGACCCGATCGCCGCGCTGGCAGGGGCAGGCGGGCGGCGATTCCGCCCATCAAGGCATATGCCGAAGAGCGCGGCCTGCCGATTTCCCAGCCAGTTTCGCTGAGGCGAGACAAAGAAGCACGAGAACAGATCGCATCGCTCGCGCCTGACGTCATCGTCGTGGCCGCGTACGGAGCTTTCCTCCCCGACGATACGCTCGCGGTTCCGAGATTCGGGTGCTTGAACATCCATCCCTCGCTTCTTCCGCGCCACCGAGGTCCGTCGCCGGTGCCGTCAGCCATCTTGGATGGAGACGAGGAGACCGGCGTGTCGCTAATGAAGCTGGACTCAGGCATGGACTCGGGTCCGATCCTGGCTCAACGCCGAACGCCGATCGGACCGTCTGAAACCCGTAACGAGCTGACACCCCGACTGTTCCGGATGGGCGCCGATCTGCTGATCGAAACGTTGCCCGGCTGGGCAGCGGGCGACGTCTCTGCTCAACCTCAGAACGATTCCAGGGCCACAGTATCCAAGCTCCTTGAACGTGAGGACGGCCGTATCGACTGGTCGCGTTCCGCGCAGCACATCGGACGGATGGTCCGAGCGTTCGATCCGTGGCCCGGCACGTTCACGACGTGGCGAGGGAAGTCGCTCAAGATCCTAGAGGCGTTTCCGGCGACGTCAACCCAAACCGCGGGCGCACCCGCGGATGTTGTGCCGTTGCCGAACGATGGAATTGGCGTTGTCACCGGCAAAGGCGTGCTTGAGTTGGCAACTATCCAACTCGAAGGCAAGCGTCCCGCATCCGTGCGCGAGTTTGTCCAGGGTCACTGTGGATTCGTAGGATATCGTCTCGAAACGGAGTGATACAATCGCCCAATCCTGAGGACGACGGCGATTTGTGCAACCAGTATGCGAACATCGTCCCGGACTGCCTCTTCGCATCGAATCGTTCCGCATGTCGGCACACAGCTTTCAGAGGAGTAGATATGGACAAGGCGCTCGACGACGTAAAGATTCTCGACCTCAGCCGTGTGCAGGCCGGCCCTTCATGCGCGCAGCTACTGGGATTTCTCGGGGCGGATGTCATCAAGGTCGAAGACACCAACGGCGGCGACCGCACACGTTGGGACCTCGCCCATCGCGACGACCAGGACAGCGTCTACTTCACGATCTACAACAACAATAAGCGCGCCATGACCCTCGATCTCAAAAACGAGCGCGGCAAAGAATTGTTCGCCCAGATGGTTGAATGGGCCGACGTGGTGCTCGAAAACTACTCGAAAGGGGTGATGGACCGGTTGGGATTCGGCTATCAACGGCTCAAAAAGATTAACCCGCGAATCGTTTACGCTTCGATCAAGGGCTTCGGCAATTGGGGGCCGTACAGCGAATACAAGAGCTTCGAGACAGCGGCACAAGCCATGGGCGGTTTGATGGCCGTCAACGGCGAGCCGGACGGTCCCCCCATGTCAGTATCGATCGGCGCCGGCGACTCCGGAACCGGACTCCACATGGGCATCGCGATTTTGGCCGCTCTTCGTCAGCGCGATCGGACAGGCGAAGGCCAAATGATCGAAGTCGCGATGCAGGACGGCATCCTCAACCTCATGCGCATCAGCCTGATTCGGCCGCTGAGCACCGGGACATGGGCCGGACGGTCCGGCGCGGCGGGTTGGAGCGGCGTACCGAACGTGTTCCGGTGCGCACCTGGCGGACCCGACGACTATGTGCTCATACACCTGCGTGGCGAAATGTGGGAGACGACGTTGGCGGTGATGGGCCGCGAGGAGCTCCTAGGCGACGAACGATTCGAGTCAGACGAGGCTCGAGGCGCAAGAGCTGACGAGGTGACGGAGATCGTGGAAAGCTGGACGATGCAGCGCTCCAAGCACGAGGCGTTCGCCGCACTGGCCGCGGCCGGCGTCTGGGCCGGCGCGGTGCTCAGCCCGTTGGAAACGCTGGACGACGAGCACTTGAAGCAGCGCGACATGATCGTCACGGTCATTGACGACGAACGTGGCGACTACCGCATGATCGGATGTCCGCTCAAGATGGAGAAGTCGCCGGTCACGGTTACCGCGGCGCCTCGGTACAGCGAGCACACCGACGAAATTCTGAACGACATGCTCGGCGTTTCAAGCGACGAGATATCGGAGTTGCGGGCACAGGGTGTCATCGTGTGATCCGAGGACTCGGATCTCTGTCGGATGGTGCAGATGACATGCTGCCGACTCTGATTTGGCGTGGCTTCCGGCGCTATTGCGCCAGTTGCACGATGTAGGCGGCTTGGGCGCCGGAGCGGGTCTGCTCCGGTAGGGCGTCTTGAGTCAGCCCAACCACGTATACGCGCCCCTGTCCATCTATCGCGACATCGATGCCCGTGTCGTGCATGGGCGTGCCGAACTGCTGTGTCCATAGCTCCTCGCCGGAAGTGTCGTATTTCCTGACCACGGCGTCGCCGATGACTTTGCCGGTCGCAGTCGCGCCAGCGACGTACACGTTCCCGTCGCCGTCTGCAGCCACACCGGGGACAGTGTTGAATAGGTCGCCGAACACTAAACCCCATTGCTCCGTGCCGTCGGAATCGACCTTTCGGAGGAATCCGCTGCGTTCCGAAGCGTCCATCATGCCGTCCGAAAGAGGCTCGGTGTGGCCCGCGACGAACACATTGCCCGCGCCATCCAGCGCCACGCTTTCAGCCGAGTCGTATGAGTTCTCGTGGCTGAACTGGCGCGTCCACACTTCCGATCCATCGGGGCCGTATTTGCTAACGAAGGCGTCGCCATCGCCCGCGCTGTCCTGGCTTGGCTGGGCGCCGTTCGTGAAGCCGGCCACATAGACGTTCCCTTCCGCGTCCACGGCTACGTCGGAAGCCGAATCGGACTCCGACGACTCGAACTGCAGCGTCCATATCTCGTCGCCGTCGGCGTTGTATCTCCGTAGGAATGCGTCATCTCTGCCTGCGCTGGCCTGACCCCGGCAGCGTGCCGTTCGTCCTGCCCGCGACGTACACATCGCCGTCGGGGTTCGCCGCCACTCCCAGGACCCGGTCCGTTTCGGGAGAGCCGAATTGCCTTGTCTACAGTTCCGTCCCTGAACGGTCAAATTTGCGAACGAAGGCATCTTTGCCGCCCGCGCTCGTCTGGCCCGTGAGCGCGCCCAATGTGATCCCGCCGACGAAGACGTTTCCGGCACGGTCCGTTGCGATGCTCGCGGCCGCGTCTATCGCCGTCGTGAGCATCGACCCGAACTCCTGGCTCCACAACAGCGCGCCGACGCGGTCATATTTGCGAACCTGAACGTCGCGTCGCCACGGTTGACCCGGTCCGGCGGTGACCACCGCGTGACCTGCCGCGTACACGTTGTCAACCGAATCGACGGCCACGCTCCGGGCCACGCCCGGTCCGAAAAGGCGCGTCCAGGGTTCGTCAGAAATCGGTGTCGAGGTCAGGATCGGGTTCGCGGACACCGCTTGCGTTTCCTCTGCGAGCGGCGTCGGCGGTGCGGCGGTGGGTTGGCTGTCGCTGCACGCCGAACTCGCGAACATGAGTGTCGCGACGCCAAGCGCGAATGCAAAACCTGTGGCGGAGTTCATTTGCGTGTCCTCTCGAGGCGTGTTGGGTCAGAATGGTCTTGCATATGAAGACGCCAACGCCTCACGATTGGTTCCATGAGTCACAGTCGCAACGAGCCATCGACTGACTGGCATAGTGAGACTTGAGGTTCGTCAGGGAATGGCGCGATGGCGGATTTGGTCACCCGCGCGGCGAGTATGCGCGCGCCGTCGCATGTGTTCGGCCGCGACGGGCGAGGTGACGTCAGACGTCGCCCAGTCGCAAGACGCGGCTAAGCGCCATGTGACGGACGAACCAGATCACGCCCAAGATGATCGCCGTGAAAATGATAGACATGGCCGCGTACGTGACGAGAAGGTTGCTCCAATTCACTTCGATTACGAACGGCGGCAGCACCTGCGAACCGTTCTCGTCGTGGCCCAGGAACGGCATGACGGTCGAGCCGAGCCTGCCGCCCATCCACGTGCCGAGCGCCATGCCCGCGCCGATCACGAGGGCTTGCTCGACCCACATCAGCGCGACCAACTGGCGCATAGTGAATCCGATCGTCCGCATCAACGCGAACTGGAGCTCACGGTTGCGGATCGACACGTAGGCGTGCACGAGGAATCCCAGGCTGCTCAGGATCAGGATCGCCCCGAACGCGATGAGCAACAGCGCGCGCCATCCCGCCAGCACCAGCGGGTCGATCTTCGCCTCGCCGAGATCGTGCTCGCGGTCGATCACAGAGATGGCCGGGTACGGGGCGCCTTGAGCGAGGCGCTCGACGAGTTCCTCGCGTTTCGTGCCCGTCAGGTCAGTGGAGAGCCACATCTCGTTGGCTCTCAGCTCCCCGAAGGTCCTGGAGCGATTAGTGTCGGTGATCAGCGCGTTAAAGTCAGCGATCAGGAAGCGCTCGTTGAACGAATCCATCGTGGGGAAGAAATCGACAGTGTCCGCGATCGTCACGTTGACACGCTCTCCGCTCACGGACACTTCAAGTTCGTCGCCGACTGCATGTCCCGTGGCTCGTATGAACGATGCGCTGGCTACGACCGGAACAGGCTGCGTGGGCGGCCCCGGATAAACCCCTCGTGGTACGAGCGGGCTGCCGTCGGACCAAGCGAACTGCAACGAGCCGTCGCCTCTCGCCGACACCTCCGAAGCGCGAATCCTGTCTTGGACGGAATCTTTGGTCGCGCGCAACACGTTCCATCCGGCAACGTCCCCGAGCGTATCGAGCACAACGACATCTCCGGTGGACCTGCGTACTCGGACGGTGTCGATCAAGAGCGATCCCGACCGGAGCGTCCCTTGCGGATGCATCTCTCCGAGCGCGATTGCGACGAGCGTCAGCGGCCTCGTCGGGAACAGGGCGAACCGCACCCTGCGTCCTTCGAACAGCGAGGAGCTCATCAATCGCCAGTTGCTGGTCTCAAGGGAGCCAAGGCCGTAAGTGAAGAACCGCCCGTTGGCGTCGCGCAACCTTGCCGCGAGTTGGATGGTGGGATTCGGACGATCCGCTTTGACGAGGATTTCGAGCGCCCTGGAGTCATCGGGCAATTCGATTCCGCCCGTTTCGTCCCTCGAAGCCATCGTGTCCATGAGTCGTTCGATCGACTCATCGGCAAAATCCTCTCGGAACCATGCGACGTCGGTGAACGTTTCGGTGTCAACGCCAAGAATCATGAACGACTCGCCTGTCAAGATCGAGAGGTCCGAGCCCGCGCTGCGCAAAGCAGGACTGGCGCCAACGATTCCCGGCAAATCCAGATACGGCTCGGCAAGCGGCCTGGTGATGCCTCTGGTGTTCTGCGTGACCCCGGTCAACCTGATGTCGGACCCGGACGAGTACAGCACGCGCTCCTCGAAGCTGCGCTCCAGTGTGCCGGCGAAGCTTGCCGCGAAGATGCCGAGGCCGGCCATGAGGATCAGCAACAGTGCCAGACGTGCGTAATGGGTTGGGTTGCGTGCCATCTGCCATAAGCCCATGACCACGCCTGGCGGAAGGTGCGGCGACATGAGCCGTGAGATCAAGCTCATCACCACCGGGAACAGTCTCAGCAGCACCATCGCCGCCGCGACCAGCGTGATCGCCGGCGCCGCGAGCAGGAGCTGGTTCACGACCACTTCGCCCAACAGGTCCGTCGCTGCCAGCGATCCCTGTTCCGCGAGCTGGCGGAACAGCACGATGCTGACCGCCAACATCATCACGTCGATGTAATACCGCTGGAAGAAACCGAATCGCGATGGCCTGGTGGATTCCTGTCGATGGCGAGACACGCCGGTCTTCGTCGCTTCGATCGCCGGAATCATGAGTGCGCCGAAGCTCAACAGACCGCCGAGCGCGCTCAGCATATACGCCGTTCGGCTTACGTCGACCGGCAACCTCGAGCCGCCGCTGAGATCGGCGAACGCGGGCGTTAACCCGAGCAAGCTGATGGCCCACGCAGCCAAAAACGGCGACACAACCGTTGCGACCACGGCGATTGTCGAGCCTTCCAGTACAAACACCGCAAGTATCTGGTTCGTGCCCGCGCCCCGGCTGCGCAGCAGTGTAACTTCGCCCCGGCGTTGCTCGGCGATCAGCGAAGACAGCGTGACAACGTAGTACAGCACGACGACCGCGATCAAGATCAACACGACGAACATTTGGAGCTTGGAGAACAGAAGCCGCCGGTCGTAATTTTCCAGCGCCGTGTCCAATACGGTGATTTGCTGGTACCACGTCAGGTCGGTGTTGAGGCGGCTGTGCAAGCTCCGAATATCTGCCCTGGTTTGCGTCGCGTTGACGGCGCTCAGTTTGTCGGTGTCTACGTCGAGCAACCACCCGTAGGTGCTGTCCATGTTCGGGAACGCGCTGCCCACGCCCCGGAGAAAGGTTTGCTCGGAAACGAAGAAAGGAACCGTCAGGAAATTGCCTGACGTGAACGCTCGCAGGATCCGGTCATTGAGCCGCCAAAACAGGTCGGCCGGGTTTCGCCGCTCGTACAAGCCTACGATCTCGACCGATGCGTACGGCGTCACTTCGTCCCAGTGGGGGACGACCGACAAGACGTCGCCAACTCCGACGCCGAATTCCGCCGCCGCGTCCGCCGGGGCCAGGCCTTCTATCGAGAGAGGCGTGCCTTCGATCACCGGATCCAGCACCGGCGTAGGATGCCGTCCGCCTGGCAGGATGTTTACGTTTTCCTCGAATTTGGGCGCGAAAGCGAAATAGCTGCGAGCGTTGTCTTCGCCCGCGTGCTCCTCTTGTCCTGGCATCGTCAGGAAGAACGTGGCCGTGTGGCCGCCCCTCAGCGTGCCGTCTAGAATTCCGCCGACCCGCGCCTGGATTTCCGCCTCCATGGGTCGACGCACCAGCGCATATTCCCGCGGTGCAGTTGGACCTTTCGTAGCCGTGGTCAGGATATCGAGGGCGTACGGATCGTGCTTGGCGAGTTCGCTGCCGAGGGCGAGGCTCTTCAGCGAATCGATGTAGATGACCGTGCCCGCCATGATCGCCGACGCCAGGACCACGCCGATGATGACCGACGACAACAGCCGCCAGTTGGCGATGCTCCGCTTTATGACCATCGGCCACGCGGACAGGATTTTCACGACGGCGCCGATCATGGCGACACCCTGCTTCGCATCGCGCCTAGCCCTCCATCCGCGACAGACGGCGCAAGTCTTGGCTGACCATCCGGCGGCCGACGGTCAGCAACGACACCACGAAAATCGATATCATGCTGACGTATGTGACGATCATGATTGTCCAATCGGTGTTCAGTAGGAACGGCGGGAGCACCCTGCCTCCGCCGTCGGTAATCGCAACCGAGGATACCATCATGCGGCTCATCTGGAATCCCGCCCACGTTCCGACGCCGAGGCCGATCAGCGCCACCAACATGTGCTCGAGGCCGATGAGGGCCAACGTTTGCGAGCGCGACAATCCTTGCGAACGCAACGAGCCCATCTCAGCCGCCACCGTGCCCGCGAACGCGAACAGGTACACGACGTACCCAAGCCCGGCCGTGAACAGGATCACACCGACCGCCGCGAGCGCCATCGCCTGCCAGCCCGCCGATATCAGCGGGTCGAGGCGTAGGGCTTCGAGCTGATCTTCGACGCCCAAAACCTTGCCCCAATTGCGGTTCTTCTCCCGGATGGCGTCGAATACGGCCTCCTCTTCGCCGTCTTCCGCCATCACGAAGAACTCGTTTACTGCGGCGCTCGCCAGCGGGTTGAGCGCGCCCGTGTAGCTGAGCAAGCTGTCGAGATCGAACAACAAGAACCCCGACTTGTCCGGATCGAGCGTCGGGAAATACTCCACGGTCTCCTCGACCCGCACCGGCAGCAGGCCGCCCGTCATATTGATTATGGTCCGCTTACCAACCGGTATCCCGGACGCCTCGACGAAAGTCCGGCTCGCCACCACGGGCAGTATGCCGTCGCCCTCGGTTCTGAAAAACCCCCGCAACGTCAGGTTGGTTTCTTTGCCGAACGAGAACGTCACCGCTTGATCGCCTCCGTGGACGTTGTCCGTGACGACAGAAAGCTCGTCGGCGTCGATGCCGCTGGTGACGAGCGGCGCCCAAGTGAGGTCGCCCTCGAAGCCCTCGACGAGGACCTCTTCGCCGGTCCGGCCAACATAGGCGTAGAGATCGTCGAACGACGCCTTCCCTACGGTTGCGGTCGCGCCGAATCCGGGTTCGTTCAACTGGATGGAGACGATCTTGACGGGCTGAACCAATTGAGGCGACACCTCCGTTGTCATAAGGCTCCAACCGGGTGCCTCGAGCCCGCCCATGGTCAGTGTCCGTGATCGGCCGTTGGCGTCTTCCACGACGATCCAAAGGAAAATGAGCGAGTAATACCCTTCCGGATTGACCCACATTCGAAGCTCGGTGGTTCCTTCCGGCAGCGCCAACGGATCGACGGGCCGAGATCGCTTAAGAAGGTCCAGAATCTCGGCTAGCGGTTTTTCGGAGAAATCGTCTCGGTACCACGTGTCGAACAGATTCGGCTCCAAAGCCAGGTACGCGAACCCCGGTCCATTCTCGCTTGCGCCGATGCGGCCTCGTCCGCGGGCGGTTGCGGTGACCGTGTCGACGCCTGGAATCGGTTCGTACTCGGTTTTGATCCTTCGCTTGCTAAATGTCACGAACGACGGGAGATCGTAGACACGAACATCAGAAGCCGTGTTGTAACGTACGCGCTCTTCGTAGCTCTGATCGAGCGACGCGCCAACCGTCGTTGCCAGAATGCCGACGCCGCTGACCAGCACTAGGAGCAACACGAGCCATGTGTACTGCAACGGGTTGCGCGCCATGCGCCACATCGTGATCGAAACCCAAACCGGCGCGAATCGGGCGAACACTCGCAACCCCTGGAACGCGATCTGTACCGGCAAGACCAGTGCCAACGCGATTGTCGCGCCGATTATCACGGCAGACTGTTCTGAGTCGGGGAACTCTCTGCGAAGGAACAGGACAACTATCGCAGCCTGCGCCACCCAGAGCGCGATCCGTGCAGTCCAACGTTGGGCCCGGGTTGTCAGCTGGTACACGCCGACGAGCAGAACCAACAGAGCGGCTTCCCAGACCCAACCCGTGCGGTCTCCGGCTCGAATGTCACGCACGGCGATGGCCGACCCCAACGTCACCAGAGTGGCCCAGGTGGCGATGGCTCCCAGCGCCTGCGATTCGCCGCTCACGAATCGGACGAACAGCGGGAACACCCTGAAGAACAGCAAGCCCACGACCAGCAGGAACAACACCGGGGCGACCAGCAGGGCTTCGTTGACGTCAGGCTGGTCGAACAGCCCGCCAGCGACCAGTTGACCTCGCGCTTGCAGCTCCCAAAACAGTACCCCGCCAACGGCCAGCAGACCGAAATCGATGAAGTAGCGTTGCACGAACGGAATCGACGGGGGACGCGACGAACGAAGTCTGCCGACGACCAGACTCGCTTTCGCGTTCAACACCCCAGGCACAACATACACGGCGAAGCACACCACACCCGCGGCGATAGCGGTTGCGAATGGCGCCCATGACAAGTTGACGGGCAGGGGACTGCCATTGGTGATGTGCGCAAAGTACGGCAGCAGCCCGGTCGCCGCGACACCCGCCATCGCCAGAAACGGTGCGACGATCGTGGCGCCAGACGTGATGAGCGCGCCTTCGGCCGCGTACAAGCCGGCGACATGACCGAGGCTGGTTCCGCGACTCCGGAACAGGGCGATATCGCTCTCTCTGATCGGGGCAAGGTACGAGACGATCATGAACAGAAAATAGATCGAGGTCACGCCCAAAACGGCGATCAGCACCAATAACGGCACGGACGACAGGAAACTCTGGCGTTCGAAGCCGACGAGCAAGATGTTGATCCCGCTGCGGACGGTCGAACCGGGGATCGACAGCGACAGCTCTTCTTTGAGACTGTCCATCCTGGAGCGCATCTCCGCGGACATCCAGTTCTTGAGTCGCTCGCCGCTCACTGAACCGTGCCATGCCGTGTCCACGACCGCGCCCGGATGCGCGCCGCTCATCGCCGCGATCAACGCGCTCTCGGGTACGAACGCTCCGAGCAGCAGCAGCTGGTCCTCCGGGTCGCCGCCCTCGGGATCCGGAACCCGGGGATTGATGAATGTGTCGGCATTGCCCTGCCAAAACTCGTTCGACGGGTCGGTCGGCGCCATGACCCCGACGATGCGAACCGAAATGCGGGCGGGCGATTCGATCGACGGCGTGGCGAGCACGATGTCGCCGACGGTCAAGTCGCCGAACTCGAGAGCGAGCTCGACGCTGACCACGGCTTCGACCATCGGTCCCTGAGTACCTCGAAGGACGGCTTCGGTTGCCATCCTGCCTTCGAAGAACACGATATGCCGCTCCAGGTTGGTGAACGATTGCAGAAACCCTTCGACAATCCTTCCCGTCGGCGCCTGGTCGGTTCCGGTCGGCTTCGCGGGCAACGCCATCAGTTGCGTGGACGTTTTGATGTGCCGTTCCGTGCCCAAGTGTATCGGCCCGACGTTCCGCGCCATCGCTGCTGTTTGTATCGCGTCGTTGGAGCGAATCGCTTCCGTTTCGGCCGGCACGAAGCGCGCTTCGGTCACGATGGTCAGGTACGCCTCAGTGGACCGTTCGACGGCGGAATCGATCGAGACGATGATGCTCTGGCGTTCCAAGGCGGCGAGATAGACGGGAGCGCCGGAGATGAGTGTAGTCGCGACCAAGATGCCCAAAAACACGCTGAGCATCAGCCGCCAGTCGTTGCGCAACCGGCGCAGCACCAGGCTGATGTTGCTCATCGATCCCACGTTGCGCGCATCGAGCTAGTTGCCTGACCTGGCGACGGCAACATCGGACACCCCGGCAGGTGAGAGAGTTGCGAGCGAATCGAAAGACGACCAACCGCCTCCGCCCGGACGATAGGTCTCGACCGCGTTGAGCGCACTGAAACCGAAACCGCCGATGACCATGACGTCGCCCCAGGGGAGAAGCACGGCGGCGTGCCCCCAACGCGCGTCGGCGGCGCTTCCGGCAGACGCCCACATTCCGGTAGCCGGGTCGAAAACCTCAGCCGACGACAACGGACTCACGCCGTCGCGTGACCCCGCTATCACGAGAACCCGTCCGTCTTGCAGCAGCGTCGCCGTGTGGCCGCGTCTCGGCTCAGCCATCGCGCCGACTTCGGTCCAGGCGCCCGTCGCTGGGTCATACGCCTCCGCGGACGTCAGCGACTGGCCGTCCGCGGAGGCGCCGCCAATCACGAGGATTCGGCCGTCAGCCAGAATCGTCGTCGTGTGTCCGTCCCTGGCTTCGTGCATCGCGCCGACATCGGACCATGCACCGGTTTGAGGATCGAACGACTCCACCGATGCGGTGGCGACATTGGCATCGCCGACGCCTCCGGCAACGAGCACGGTCCCGTCGGGCAGCGGGCTGGCGCTGTGCCCCCATCGGGCGTTCGACATGTCGTCGACGGGGCTCCATTGGAAGGTTCGGGGATCGAACATCACGGACTCGGACATCGCGCGCACGCCGTCCCAACCGCCGGCAACGAGGACGCGATTGCCGGCGATGAGCGTCGCCGAGTGATGATCGCGAGCGTGAGGCATGTCCGAAACCGGTTGCCAGCCGTCGACAGCCGGGTCGTATATCTCTGCAGTCGCTATTCGGGACGTGATTCCACTGACGCCGCCCACGGTCATGATTCGCCCGTCGCTGAGCGCGGTCGAAGCGTGACCCCAGCGCGATCCGCGACCCATCTGTGCGGCGCCCGTCCAGGAGCGTAACCCAGGTCGCAGCAACTCCGCGGTCGTCAGACTGTTGCCCTGCGAATCGTATCCACCGACGACGAGCGTACCGCCGTCCGGCAGCGCGAAAGCGTGGTGACCCCATCGGGCCTGGCTGATTTTTCCGATAGCCGACCAAGAACCCGAGCTCGGGTCGTACAACTCCGTACGACGAATCGACGAAACCAACCCCGACATCCCGCCTGTCACTACCAGCTTGCCGGTCGCCAACAAGATCGAGGCATGGAACCTACGCGGCGCCATGAGCGATGCGGTTCGGGCCCACGCGTCTGAAGCCGGGTCATACACTTCCACGGTGTGCAACGCGAGCGTGGCGCCGCCTCCCGCTACAACGACCTGCCCGCCAGGCAACGCAGTCGCGGTGTGGTCACGACGGGAGTCCGCCATCGGCGCCGCCGGTCGCCATTGCCGGGTTGCAGGATCGAAAAGTTCCACGGCATTGAGTCCCTGGCTCCCGACTCGTCCCCCGGCGACCAGGATTTCGCCAGATGGCAGGACCGTAGCGGTATGCCCTCGACGCGCCTGAGCCAACGACCCGGCCGGCGTCCAGGCGAGCGATCGCGGATCGAATACCTCAGCCGAAGGATACTCGCCCGAGCCGTCACCGCCTCCAACCACCAGCACCGACCCGTCGGCCAGCTCCGTCGCGGTGTGTTGGCCGCGGGCTGCGCTCATCGCTTGGACGGGCGACCACGTGTTGGAGGGAGGGTCGTACATCTCCGCGGAAGCGTGGGTTCCTGCCTCGCTCTGTCCACCGGCGACCAGCACACGGCCGTCGCCCAGCGGCGTCGCCGTGTGCCGGTGTCTCGGCGTCGACATCCGGCCCGCGTCGGTCCACGTGTCGTTGCTCGGGTCGTATATCGCCGCGCCGTCGAGCGATATCTGGAAGATCTGCCCGCCGACGACCAGCACCCTGCCGTCCGACAGCAACGTCGCGGCGTGCCTGCGCCGTTCCACGGCTAGCGGAGCCGCGAACGACCACGTTCCCGTCTCGGTGTCGTAGAGTTCGGCTGACTTGATCTCGCCGTGCTCACCGGCGCCGCCAACGATCAGGACGTTGCCGTCTGGCAGCAGCGTGGCCGTGTGATCGGCGCGCGCCTCGAACATGCTGCCAGGCGCGTTAGGAGATCCCGTGCTCGTCAACCGCTGGCTTGGCGCCGCCGTTCCGTCGCTGGGATTCGGAACGCCGGAGTCGCTCCCGCACGCTGCGGTCAATACGGCCATGACGAGCAAAATAACTGATGCCAGAAGAACTCTGGCGCGCATCCAAATCATATCTGTGAAATCTTGCACTATTGCACCGCAGTTGGTCAATCCACACTGCTCTGAAAGTACGAACGATTTTACGCCGTGGATGGGTGACCGGCCATTAGAGGGAGGTCTAGTGTCTATTCGAGCGTAGGTCACGTATTCGACGGTCGCCAATCGAGCGAGGCGGCGCCGGCCGCCAGAGGACGAGCCATCGGGAGTGCCGGAGGAGTCGACCCTGGGTTGGCAGGAGTGTTCATGCGCTGGATTCGACCGTCAATGTCACTAAACTAGAAAATGGCTCCCTCTGGCTAATCCGTGTAGATAACGCCGGATTGGCAGTCGACGACCTCGCCTGTCGTTGTGGCCGTGAAATTTGAGGTGATCAGTCCGGAGGCGCCTTCAAACTGTCCTTCGCCACCCTCAACGCGAAAGATCACAGCCCCTTGATTAACGCCTGGAACAGCGCTCGGGCCGATGTGGCCTTCGTCGATTGAGTTAAACCTCAGGGTGTTGCCGTTGGTTCCGAAAGCGATGCGCCCGCGCTCCCGGAATTTGCCTTTGCCTGTCAGAGTGATAAGCGACTCGAAGGTCGACTCATCACCGTCAATCGCCTCCACACTGCCATGGATGCCGTCAGGACCGGCAACGGATGTGATTCGGCTGCTGTACGCGGCCAACTTCCCGTTGCGTTGATTGTCGGTGCCCTCGACGGGCCCGAGCCTTCCGGTGAACTGCATCGAATGAATGATCTGTGCCATTTTCGCGTCCCTTCACGGCTGATGCCTCGACGACCCGCACTCTTTGTCATTCAACGACGTTGTACATGTCAATCTGCACGTCATCCCAGAAATCCATCAGCGAAGCGGGGAGAAAGCCGCCGTCTCGCACCGGTCCGTACACTGCTTTCAACCGATCAAGATGGGCTGTCAGTGCGTCCCTGTCACGCCACTGCTCATAAAGGAAAAAGTCATTCGCATCGCTCGTGTGATGATAATAAGTGAAGGTAATCCAACCCTCATCTTCCGATCGCGTCGAGGCCGCCATCTCGACTGCCAATTTGTAGAATTCATCTTCCAATCCCGCCTTGACTTTGACCTGGAACAAGACGTTTATCTGAGGTATTATTGCCCTCCTCATTCAAGGGACGCCGCATCGCAATTAGCCGGATTCCGCACCCAATCCGGAGCCGCCGCTTTCTATTGGTCCGGGTCACTTGTGGACCTCCATGGAGTCGCTTGTCCGAACCAAGTCTCAAGTTGGGTATATTCGATGTACTCAAGGATTGCTCCTTCTTTGTGGATGAAGGCAGCGCGACCGAAGTCCACTGGCTCAACCGGCCCGAGAACGACTTCTTCTCCCGAGATCGCTTCCTCAAGATTATCCACCCGGTACGCAAGGTGCGGCATGTTCCACAGTTTCCATCGACCGATGTCGGATCGATCGGGTTTTCGTTTTTCCTGAAACCGGATGTACTCAAGACGCCAGGGATGAATTCGAGCGTTGGTCACCCAGCTTTCAGCGATTCAACCCAAAACTCTCCCTCAACCGGTTCCGTGGTGAAAACCCCCAATATGATCGAATTCGTTCATTGCTGCTCTCCTTCTCGCTTTACGAGACCCCGGGTCGACACCCGCGGCCAGGCGGGACTTATCCTATGCGTGCACCGCCTGAATCAGATGAACGCTGAGTCTTTGAACCTCAAAAATCTCCTCTTTCTGTGCTTCAAACACGATGGGCAGCGGCTTTGTGTCGTGGCTCTGTCTCAGGTCAGTAAAGGATCGAAGGCAGGAACGGCCCATCAGGCTCGTTGTACAAGCCAAGGCTCATAAGCGTCAAGTTCTTGACGATGCGAAGGCCGTTCTCCGGACACCAATGCAACAGCTCATTGTTGCCGCCCGGCGCCAGGATTCCGGGACCGGTGTACGCTGGCGCCGCTGCGATCAGTGCCTTTAGATCGTCGTTAGTCTCCGCAACGGAGTGGCCGGATACCCCACCGACGTGGCGTATCCGGCGACACGGCCGCTCCGCTCGACGACGAGAGCGGCGCCTTGCGTGATCGCATCGAGGAGTTGACCGCCGCGGTCGTGGCCATGCACTCGTGTGCAAACCCGGTTGCACGAGTCAAGATCGGCGCCGGTGGCCGGGCGTACGATGCATCCGGGAATTTCGACGCGAATCGGCGAGCCTTGCACCAGCGAAACCACGTCTCGCACTTGAAACCCTAGCCTTTCATACAGCGCGAACGACTTGTTGTTGTACGCGTCCTAGACCAGCCGCACACCTGGAAACCCGCGCTCGGTCGCTCGGTCCAGGACGGCCTGCATTAACCGGCGTCCGATGCCGCCATCCTGAACTGCCGGATCGATTGTAATTGGACCCACGCCGGCGATGTGCGAGCGCTCGTCAAGGACAATACTCCCGACGATCCGGCCATCTCGCTCCGCAACCACGGCAAAGAAGCCTGGGTTGGAGAGCATCGTGGATGCAGCTCGTATGCCGCCGTCAGGAGAAGGGAAGTCGGAAGGAAAGTTGTGCTGGTTGGCGATCGCCGTGAAGGCTTCGTGGATGATCTGGCTGCACGCTTCTGAGTCCGCCAGGGAGCCTTCGTGAAGTGTGACGCTCATGGTTGACCCTCCTTAATTGAGCAGTCTCTTCAGATGATCCGGAATTTTCCGAAAGAACGAACTGACATCTTGAACGCGCTCAACTTCAACCTGATATTCTCAGATCGGACTCATAGCTTGCATGAGCGATGCCTGTTGAGATTCGCAGCACCGACTTACATGCGACTGACGCCGATTTGGTTAGCTATTGAGAGCAGCACGGTCTATCACGTACCAACGCTCAGAGAGCATGCCGTTGCTGATTCGAAAGATCCAGATTTCACGCATATCAAGAGTGCGGCCGAGCCGACGTTGTCCTCGCGAAGCGTGACCAGCGCTCCCACCCTCGCGCCGTCAGCAAATGTTTCGTCGGCGAATGCAGCGTCTATGGCAATCTCAAGCCCGGGCCAGATGCCTGTTACACGCGTTACGAAGTCTTTGAGCGCCCCCACGCCATGCGCGGCACCGTCGGGGTGATGATTGACGAAATCCGATGCGACGATAGCGTCGAGAGTACGCGTGTTCACGACTTCGACATACCGCCTGACGAGGTTGATGCTGTCACTGCCGGTCGTCAGGCTTTACCCCCATGCCGCGCCGGTCCCAAACGTCCTATCAGGGTTCGGGAAGCTGGACTCGCCCCGTTACGTCGCCGTCCGGCCCCGGCGCAGAGCTCGGCCGGGAAGCGCGCCCGTGTTGTCGCCGTCGTCGATGACCACCTGGCCGTTGACGATGACGTGGTCGATGCCGACCGGGTACTGCTTCGGCTCCTCTTTCGTCGCCATGGCTTTGACCCTGTCCGGGTCGAACACGACGATGTCGGCCTTGAACCCCTCCCGAAGCAGCCCTCGGTCGGGCAAACCTAGCCGTTGGGCGGGGAACGACGTCATCTTGCGGATGGCCTCGGGCAGTCGCAAGTGCTTTTCGGCGCGGACGAACTCGGCCAACACGATCGGGAAGCAGCCGTACGTCCTCGGGTTCGGGTACTCGCCGAAGAGGATGGCGTCCGAGGCGATCATGCCGGCCGGATGCGACACGAAAGCGTGGAGCGTCTGGGCGTTGGTCCCCAGGCCGACCGTCGAGATGCCGAGGTTCTCGTCGATCAGCAGGTCGAACAACGCATCCTGGGGGTCTTGGCCGCGCATCTCGGCGATGTCCGTTAGCAGCCGGCCGTCGTACTTCGCGTTCTCGGGCTTCGTGAAATTGGTCAGCCAGTTGTCGTTCATCCGGTCGCGGGCCACCTGATTTTTCATTCGAGCACGGTCGTCCGGGTCCTTGAGCGCCGCCATCAGTCGCTCGGGTCCGCCGTCCTTGGCCCAGTGCGGCAAACCGATCGTGACTGTGGTGCCCGAGTACGGGTATGTGTAACAGTCGAACGTTACGTCCATGCCGTCGGCCCGCGCGTCCTCGACCAAGCCGATGTAATCGAGATGGCTGCCGACACCCTGAGCGCTCTGGCGATAGTGGGTCAGGTGCACCGGGACCCCGGAGCGGCGTCCGATCTCGACCGCTTCCTCCCACGGCGCCAGGAGGCCTTTCGAACGTAGGCTCGCCCGAGTGTGGGTGTGGTAGAAGCCGCCGAGTTTGGCCGTTTCTTCCGACAGCTCGACGAGCTCGTTGGTGCTCGCGTACGCGCCGGGCGGGTAATCGAGACCCGTCGACAAGCCCCACGCGCCTTCCTCCATCGCCTCGCGCACCACCGACCGCATGTCGGCGATCTGCGCGGACGTCGCGGGCGCGTCGTTCCAGCCGACGCCCCAGATGCGCACCGGTGAGTTGCCAAGGATGCAGGCGATGTTGATGGCGACTGTGTTGTCGAACTTGCCCAGGAAATCGGCGACGGTCAGCCAGTCGGCAGGCTCGGGCGGGTAGCCGTTCAGCCCCGAGTCGAGCCAGATGTATCGGTTCGCCTCGTCGACGGTCTTGAACGGCGCGTGCGATATGCCGTCGATGCCGACAAGCTCGGTCGTGACGCCCTGCCGGACCTTGGGGTCGTGGTGCGGCTCGCCGAGGATCGTCAACCCCGCGTGACTGTGCAGGTCCACGAAACCGGGACAAACAACCCTGCCGGAGGCGTCGATCGTGCGGGCGGCTTCGAGGTGTGACACGTCGCCTCGGTGCAGCGAAACCTTGTCGTCTTGCACGCCCACCGCAGCGTGAAAGCCTGGGCTTCCGCTGCCGTCGATTACGAGTCCGTTGACGATGAGGAGATCGAGCATCAGTGGTTCCTTCTGGTGACGCGCCACATGGTTTCGAATTCTGGCCGGATAGTATCAGGTTTGGCGGAGGCTCGGACAAACCTCCGAGGAAGACCCGCAGACCGCGTGTACAATGGGTTGGTTGCCTCGCCGGGATAATTTCGCAAGTGCGCGACGGACCGGGCTTGCCAGAATCAACGGTCAGAGCATGTTGAACGGACAGACTAACGGATGATGGCCGGCGACTGCGAAACCGAAGCGAACCCAGGCAAACGAAACACACGGAGCAATCATGACGTCTGGAATCGGAACAAAAAACATCACTCTCGACGGTCAGGCCGTTCGAGTGAAATGGACCGATGGGCACGAAAGCGAATTCACGGCGACGTACCTGAGAGTGAACTGCCAGTGCGCCGAATGCGTCGAGGAGTGGAGCCGCAGGCAACTGCTGGACCCGGCGTCGGTCCCGATGGACCTGCGTGTCGAGGATTACTTGACCGTCGGCCGGTACGCCGTCCAGTTCCTGTGGAACGACGGCCACTTCACCGGCATCTTCCCTTTCGAGGTGATGCGGGCGCTGTGTCCGTGTGATGAGTGCAGAGTGGCGCGCAGTGGCTAGCGGCTACCCCGGAGCGATGCTAATCGACCTCGATGACACGGTCCTATCCTTCGACCAAGGCTCGGGGTCCATGTGGATGGAGGTCAGCCGTGAATACGAGCACCGGCTGCCCGGCGTCACGGCGGCACAACTAACCGAAGCCGTGAATGAGTTTCGGAAATGGTTTTGGTTGGATCCGGACCGGCATAAGAAGGCTCGCCTTGATCTGGACATGGCCCGACGCGAGGTGATGTTCGGGGCTCTGGCTCGATTGGACATCGTCGATCCCGAGTTGGCCGAAGAGATGGGCATCGCCTATGCGGCGGCGCGCGAGGCCGTGATAGCCCCGATGCCGGGCGCTATTGAGGCGATCAGTGCGTTCCGAGCCGTTGGTGTTCGGCTTGCGCTCGTCACGAACGGCAGCGCGGACGCACAACGAAGCAAAATCGGGCGATTTGGCCTGGAGGAACTTTTCGATCACATCCAGATCGAAGGCGAGTTCGGAGCGGGCAAACCCGAGCCGCAGGTCTACATGCATGCCCTCGAACGTCTCGGCGGCAAGCCGTCCGACGCCTGGATGATCGGCGACAACCTCGAGTGGGAGGTTACAGCGCCTCAGCGTCTTGGCTTGGCTGGCATCTGGCTCGACTGGCGCGGCGGTGGTCTCCCGTCAGGCTCGACCGTCCGCCCCGACCGCATCATCGCGTCGCTGGCTGACCTCGTCGAGGCCGACTGATTCGGACGGGTCGGGCGGTCTAGAACGTCAGCGACACCTTCAGCGCGCCGTCTTCCTTCGATGTTGCTAACTCGAACGCATCTTGCACTTTGTTGATATCGTACCGGTGGGTGACGAACGGCTCCATGTCGATCTCGCCGCTTTTGATGAAGTCGACGGCGAGTTGGAATGCGGGGAGACCAGGCTCGTCCTGTGCGCCGAACACCGTGTGCAGGTCCAGCCGCTTGCGGAAGAACGTGTCCCAGTCGAACGGCACCCGGTCCATCGTGGGCGGCAGGCCGAACACGGCGATTTGCCCCAGAGGTTTGACGAGTTGAAGCGTCTGGTTGAACGTCTCGACGCTCCCAACCCCTTCGATCACAAGGTCCGCGCCCTCGCCGTTCGTCAGGTCCATCACGGCGTCGGTGGCGCGTTGCCCTGTGACATCGACCGCTTCGTCGACGCCCATCCGGCGTCCTTGAGCCAACCGCTCGGCGACCGGCTCGATGGCGATGATCCTATGAGCGCCGATTCGACGCAGCATGAAATCGTGGAACAGCCCGACTGAACCTTGTCCGACCACCACCACGGTCTTGCCGACCAGCGACGGTAGCCTGCGACACCCGAACACGACGGTGCCGAGCTGTTGCGCCATGAGCAGGTGAGTCTGCGGCGTGTCGGTCGGTAACCGCAGCAGGAATTGCGGGTCGATGAGCTGGTAGCCCGCGAAGCATCTCGAGCCCCAGATGTTCGGCGCCGTGAGAACGAGCTCGCCCGGCTCGAAACCGGTGCCGCCGCCGTCGACGACCTCGCCCACCCCTTCGTGTCCCGGATACCCGTGGGGCAGAGGAAACTCATGGACGTTCCAGCCCATGTACACGATGTGCAGGTCGCTGCCGCAAATCGACGCCAGCGTAGTCTTGACGAGCACCTTGCCGGGTTCGGGGTCGGGCACGGGGATCTCTTCGCAGCGTATCTGTTTCAGCGCCGTGGCGAGAACGGCTGGCATGGTCGTCATTGAGTGTGTACTCCTAACCCAGGTATGAAAAGATATGCGATCGCGATTAGAGGCGCCGATGCGCTCAGTACGTCGCTCGACCGCCGGATACGTCGAAGACCGCGCCGGTGCTGAACGAGCACTCTTCCGACGCTAGCCAGGCAACCATTGCGGCGATCTCGGCGATGTCGCCGGTTCGACCAATTGGGATGCGTTCGACCATGTAGGTGACTTGCTCGGCCGTGAACTCGTCGAGGATGCGGGTCTGGACGACGCCGGGCGTGACGCAGTTCACACGAATGCCGGTCGTTGCAAGCTCTTTGCCCACCGACTTCGTGAGCCCGATGACCGCGGCCTTCGTCGCCGAGTAGGGGACCATCCTCGGGTTGCCTTCTTTGCCGGCGATCGAGGCGATGTTCACGATTCGGCCGTAATCGCGCTCAAGCATGTGCGGGACTACTGTGTGCGTGAATGAAAACACGCCTCGAAGGTTGGTTCGGTACACGCGGTCGAGCTCCTCGACGGGCAGCTCCCAGATGTTGCCGTTCACGCCGCCGATGCCCGCGTTGTTGACCAGGACGTCGATCCGGCCCCACGAGTCCAGCGCCTGTTGAACGGCTCGCTCCGCAGTTTCCGGTTCTGCGACGTCGCCCAACGTCAACTCGGTTGGCGTGCCGCGCGCGCCGATCTCGCTTGCAGCGGGTTCCGCCAGAACGGCGTCGTTGTCGACGATTACGATGCGCGCACCCTCGGACCCGAGCCTCTTTGCGATGCCATACCCGATGCCCGTGGCGCCGCCGGTTACTATCGCAACCTGGTCGTCGAACCGTGCCATGTATCCTCTCGATGTCACAACCTGATTTCCGAGATCGAAGCTTATCACAATCGCAAGCAGCCGCGTTCGAGCTTGCTCGCCGCTGACGAATGCGCGAACCGGTCGAAGTATAATCGTCACGCGAGAACGCGGATCAATCATTGGAGGCAGAACGATATGGCGCACGCATTCAACATTCCGGATCGAGCGGAGCCCTTCGGGATCTTTTCGAGCGCGGCATGGCAACCCGAAGGCAAGGTGTTGCACATTTCAGGGCACACCGCGCAGGGCGCCGACGGCGAGACGGTGGGCGTCGGCGACATCAAAGCCCAAACCCGCCAAGTGCTCGAGAACATCCAAGCGGCCCTCGATGTCGCGGGCGGCAGGATGCCCGACATCGTCAAGGTTCTGGTGTTCGTCACCGACATGTCCACGCTAATGGATGTCCACGAGGTGCGAGCCGAGTTCTTCGAGCGTCCGTACCCCGCGTCGTCGCTGGTGCAAGTTCCGGGCTTGGTCCGCGACGACTTTCTGATCGAGATCGAGGCAGTGGCCGTAATCCCGGCGGATCGAGCCCAAGGCGCCCCGTAGGCATAAGGCAAGCTAGGCCTAAAGACCCAGGCCATCGGTCGTTGCGTGCACAGTGGTGCTCTGGCCGTTCACGGCCAAGCCGACTGTGAGCGGGCTGGGCCTAAAGACTAAGGACACCGGTCGTAGTGAGCGCGATGTTGGCCTGGTCGTAATGGCGAGAAACGAAAGAAGTGACGCCGGACAACATGTGTCATTCAGAGGCCGCAGCCGAAGAATCTAGTCGCTGAACAAGCATTGTTGCCTGCGAGGCCCCAGATCCTTCGTCTGCGGACTCAGGATGGCGTGGGGGCATCGCCTGCTTGATTCGACAACGTATCACGGCCAAGTACATTGTGCGCCCAGGCGGGGCCGTATGCCCACGCCACCGGTCGTTGCGTGCACAGGGGTGTTCTGGTCCATCCGCCGGAAGGACCAAGCCGATCTCACCCTCGCCGGGCCAAAGACCCAGGCCGGCCGCAGTCTAGTGCAGCGGGCAGACGAAGATGGCGGCTTGTTGGTACCAGTCGTTCTCAGCCGTCTTGTCGTCGGAGTTGCCGGTGGCCACGGGCGCCTCGTGCGCCGATGCGTACGCGGGCGTCGCGCCGGACAGTGCATCCTCGGAAATGGCGTAGGCGGCCGTGAAGAAGATCGCGATCAAAATCACGAGAAACGACACGGGGAAGATGAGCGGGAGTTCTTTCATTGTGGCTCGCCGTTCGGCTAGCTCTTGACCTTGAGGAAGTCGTCGAGGTGTTTGCGCAGAAGCACGCGGCCTCGATGGGGTCTGGATTTCAGCGACGCAACGGAAATGTCGAGTATCTCGGACGCCTCCGCGTTCGACAGTTCTTCGACGTCTCGCAGAACCACGGCGGCTTTGAGATCGTCAGGGAGCAACGCGATGCCGTCCATCAGCTTCTGACTGAGCTCGGAGTTGGAGGCGAACCGGTCCGGAACATCGCTCCAATCGGCCAGGTCCACGTCTTCGAGTCCCGTTCGGGTTAGCGTCCGGGCTTTCTTCTCCTTGCGGAGCTTCATCAGCGCGGCATTGACGGTGATCCAATAGAGCCAGGTGGTTACGCGAGACTCGCCTCTGAAACGCGCGAATGCCCTGTAGGTAGACAGGAAAGCGTCCTGTGCAACGTCCTTCTGCGTCCTCGGGTTTGCCCATCATGCGGAACGCCACGTTGTAGACGAAATCCGAGTAATGCTCGACGATTTCGTCGAACGTCATGACCGCGTTTTCTGAAGTGTCGTTCTGTTCTGTCATGAATCTACCGAGGTCGAAATGCATCCTAATCTGTAATCGGTTGGTGCATTTCGTATTCGTGGACGAGAGGTGAACCCTCCGGACATCCAAGTGCATCCAATTGTAACCAAGGCAATGGAAAAGCGAAAGTCCTCGAAAGTACTGTTGACCGACGCCTGTTCATGACGTACATTAACCTATGATCATGACCTGCGGCCAGTAAAGGGAACGCAAAAAGCGGCACGATTCTTCAACATATTCAAGCGCGGGGGCAGCGATCCCGATTGTGACGATGTCCAGAATCTGTCGTCCGATTTTTTGGATGATGATTTGGACGCTCGCACGCGCCAGCAGATAGTCAATCATACCGAATGGTGTGCGCCGTGTTCCTCGTTCATCAACACGTTGCGGGCCACGATTGGCTTGCTCCGATCCTCGCCCAAGCAACGTGCTCCCTCCGGATTCGAGCAGCGGCTGCGTGAACAGATCGAGAAAGAACGCTCGACCTAAGTCGCACGACGCCCGACCCTGTTGTTTGACCCGACTACCTATGGGTCAGAGCCCGCTTCGAACTTCCAACCTCGGTTTCTGACGCCGAATTCGCGCGCCCGTTAGCTGCCAGTTAACATCGGCGGCGGCCGCCCTCGTATTGACTCACCCTCGCTCGCGGCATAGACTACTGCGCATCTTGCGCTGGTCCCGCAACGTCGATCCGGCGCCTCCAAGCGAGTAGCCGCAGAATGTTCATAGCAACCATCGACCGCGTGGTCGAACGGTTCGTCAGCCGGTGGGTCTTCTACGGATGGGCCGTCGTACTCGTCACCTTCACGACCAGCATGATCACTGCTGGCATCAGCGGCTATGGCATGGGCTTCTTTGTCGTTCCCATGGGCGAAGAGCTCGGCATCTCGCGCACCCAATTTTCTGGCATTGCCTTATTCCGGCTGGCTCTGCTGCCGGTTGTTCCTTTTTTAGGAATGTTGGTGGACCGAAAGCACGGTCCACGCACCATGATTGTGATCGGAAGCATCATCGCGGGCGTCGCACTGATGTTCACTTCACGCGTGAACACCCTCTGGGAGTTCTATATCATCCAGGGCGTGTTCTTTGGGTTGGCCACCCACGCCATGGGCGGGATGTTGATCGGTCCGTCAGTGATATCGAAGTGGTTCATCCGAATGCGCGGACGAGCCATGGCCGTGGGCGCGATGGGAATCTCGACAGGCGGCGTGGTGATCGCGCCCCTGTCGGGCTGGGTCGTAAGCCAGTACGACTGGCGCACCGCGTGGATCGTCCTGGGGCTGGTGTTGATGCTGGCGCTGGCGCCGTTGGCCGCGTTGCTAATGCGCCGAAGTCCGGAGGACGCGGGGATGATGCCGGACGGAGACCCCGATCCGGCCGATGGGACTTCTGAAGGCCCCACGCATGCCAGCATGGAAGTGTCCCTAACCCTGAACGAAGCGATGAGGACCCGTTCGCTTTGGGTGCTCATGATCGTTCAAGCGCTGACACATCTTTCGTTGATGCCGGTGATGTTCCATCAAGTCGCGTACATGCAGGACAAAGGCTTCGAAATTGGCATAGCGACAACCATCGCGACCATGATGGCGTTCTTTGCAGTGGTTTCGAAGCTCCCTTGGGGGTTCCTAACCGAGCGATATCACGTCCGGTGGGTAACTGCTGTTTGCCTGACGACCACCGGGTCGTCGTTGATACTGCTTGTCGTGGCGCAAAGCGTCTGGATGCTGGTCGCGTACGCGGTCTTCTTCGGACTCATGATGGGTGGATTTACGCTCACCCTGAATGTAGCGTGGGCGACGTACTTCGGGCGGAAGCACATGGGCGCGATTCGGGGTTTCGTGACGCCGGCAGGCAACATTATCGGCGCATTCGGACCAATATTCGCCGGGTGGACCTGGTCTGAACAATCGAGCTACGATTTCCCGATCACGTTCTTCGCTTTCGCTTGGATAACCGGCGGCCTGCTCATGCTGATCGCTAAAGTGCCGAGCCGTCAGGCGGCGCCGGCCGACGCCAAGGTCGCGGTCGAAGGGGCGTAAAGACCGTCGAACGGCGTGCCGCCCTTCGGTCGTCCGTCAACCCGACGGATTGCGAGCGCCAAAGATAGGACGTGCCATGGCCCCAACCATCGACTACGCCACGACGAGCGAACGTCAATCGTCTCGGGGCGTCTGCCGATTATTGGGAGCCGTTCGAATCGCACTTCAAGTCGAACCCGCACCGAACCGACGACCCGTTTCTGAATCGACTTCGTCGTGAGGTGACCTCAGGCTCAACGTTGCTGGACGTAGCGGGAGGGGCCGGAAGATTCAAACTCCCGCTGGCTCTCTCGTGCCAGCAGGCAACGGTGGTCGAGCCTTCAGAAGCCATGGCCCGATGGCTTGGAGAAGGGGCGAGAGAGATTGGAATCGCCAATCTGAGCGTCATCCAAGGATCGTGGGAGTACGCCAATCTGAACACGCACGACATCGTGTTGTCCGCGTTCGTCCTGCACGAGATCGTCGAAACCGAGCCGATCGTTCGTAAGTTAGCATCACGCGCGGGGCGGCGCGTGCTCGTTCTCGAGCACATGCAGGCGCCCGATTTGGTCGTGGCGCCGTTCTGGGACACGGTCCACGGTGAAGAACTCGTGGAGATGACCTGAGTTTCGGACTTGCTTGATGTAATGTGGGACATGGACATCTACCCCGACGTCGATATGTCCGAACCAGGCGCCCCTGAGACCGTCGCTGACCGAGGTCGAGGTCTGCGAGTTCTCAGGCGCCTGCTCGACGCGCAACCTGAAACGGCGCAGGATCGCCGCCTTCGGGCGTCGCTTGACGAACTTCTGGTCGAAACGCCCGACGGCGTGACGGTTCGTGGAGCCGCCCAGGTCCGTCAGTCGTTCCTCTCGTGGAACGTTTGACGCCGACGGCGGTCCCACACAGGCACAGCCGGAATATCACCAAGCCCTTCTCCCGGATCCGGCGGGACCGAGTGCAAACGCAACTCGGCTCTGCAGGCGCCCGGTCGATTCCCTTCTCGCTATTCCTTCCGGCCGATGGCCTCGCATCGGCCTACCGCAAGAAATGCGTCAGGGTGAGCCGCCCAATGCCTCATCCCTTCTTTGATGCCGTCAAGGGCGGCACCATCGGTCCAGCCCAGTTCGATGCTTTGTTCGAACAAGGGTAGATTCTCCATCCACTCGATGTATGAGCCCACAGATGCTTGGACTGTCTCGGGAGTCGACGAATTCCCGTATGCCGCCGAGAACTCGATGACGTCGAATCCCGCTTGACGCATCATGCCTCGAAGATGTCTTCCACGATTGAGAGACCCTCCCTGACGATTGAACCCTCTTTCGAATAGGTCGAAAAACTGCCGTACCGCGGCGTTTGCCGGTGAGATCAAAGGATCGCCCCAGTCGGTGCATATCGCCGCCACGAGACCTCCGGGCTTCACCTTACTATGAATCATCTCGAGCGCCTGCACAGGCTCCGCAAGATGCTCCAGAACGGCGCTGGTGAAGACAACGTCGAAGGAAGCGTCGAGGAACGGCAGGTCGGCGATGTCAGCCGTCCGGAACTCGACGTTTTCAACCTCTCGATCTCTGGAAAGCTCCTTTGCCTTCGCGATCATACCCGGCTCCAGATCGACGCCCGTGACCCGACCGGGGGCCACGGCATCGGCGAGACCCGCCGTTATGGCGCCGGGTCCGCAGCCGCAATCGAGCAAAGTCATCCCTGGCCGCAGATGCGGCAACAGGAATCCTGCGATGCGTTTCGCCTCTCGTGACACGTACGTCTCTTGGACCGCGGGTGAATCGTATCCGTAGACCGGACGACCTTCCCCGTCTAAGCGTCCTTCGACTGGATCGTCATACCCGTTTCCCATAGCTCTCCTTTTCCACAACGATGAATCTTCAACCGGCTGGTTCCCTGCGTGGATTGGCATTCGGCGGCACACGCCGCGTGTTTGGCTAGATACAGGCTGTCGTCAGCGGACTTTCGACATCAGAGCACCGCGCGGCGTAGCGCATCGGTGATAAACCGGCTGAGGTTTCGTCGCATCGATTCAGGCGTGCTCCAGGTGTCGCCGATCTCTTGCCAATAAGACAACCATCTTGCAGGGTCCGGCATGACCCCGGCGACCGCAACCAGCTCCCATAGCTCTAGGTTTTCAACGTGGCGACCTGTCGCGGCCTCGTACGACATTAGGAAACAATCCGCTGCCTCGAACTGACCGACCATGCACATGTCCATCCGACAATACGCCACGTCTATGGCTGGATCGCCGTAGGCAGCTGTCTCCCAGTCGATGATCCCCGAGATTTCGTTCCGGCTCCACAGAACGTTGCCCATCCAAAAGTCGGTGTGAACCAAACCGTGCAGGACTTGGCGAGCGGACTTTTTGAGAGACTGAATTACGTCCCAGACCGCCGAGCCGTCCAGATGCGACGCCAGCTTTTCCGGAAACCCGTCCCAATCCAAAAAGTACGTGACGACCGGTTCGGCGTCGAACAACACATCTCTTGTCGGTTCATCGCAGCGAATCGAATGTATACGCGCCAGCGTGTTCGCCAGCCCTGCGGCCCAACCCTGCTGCGACCGCGGAGACACAACAAGGCGGCCAGGCAAAAACGACGTCACAATGCCGGGCGAACCCAAGACTGCACCTGCCTCATCAAGGTACATCGCCGTTGCGACAGGGACGTCGTTGGCGTCGAGGAGGCGGAGCGCGCCGTATTCCACTCGAGCCTTTTCAGCGGGATCTTGGTAGAGGTCACTGTACCACCGCACGACCAGTCGCATGAACTCCCCGGTCGGCGCGGTAGCGTCGACGAGGTGCGTGAAGTTCGTGAACCCGCCTTTCATGAGGCTAACCGAGCTCAACGAACTGCCCGGCACAAGCAAACCCAGCAGCCGATCAATGGTGGATCGAGAAAGAACTCTCAAATCGGAGTCATCGGGTCCCGCCCCGCCGTCGATGTTCACCACAGCCGGTTAGTCTCCTCGCAAGCCCGATCCCAGACCCGCCGGGGACGTTCGAAACCGTATTGGCGGATTCGCAAGAAGCCTGGGTAATGTGCCTCCGATCAGTGTAGAGTTTCGTTGATTGGTTGCAAAGCTGGTTGACCTGTGGGGCATGCCGATGTTGAGCCTGTGCGGGTTGGATGCTATGATATGCGAGTGGTCGCTTACCATGTAAAGGCGACCCGATTCTCGACAGGCTCCCTGTCTGTCATCGCTCCGCAGTAGCTCAGTGGTAGAGCAATCGGCTGTTAACCGATCGGTCGTAGGTTCGAATCCTACCTGCGGAGCCAAATTCAAGCTAGATTGGCTATGGGATGTTTTCCTCTGCCCCTCCCAAAAAGGAGGGGTTTTCTTGTTTAGAGCGGATGGTTACTCAGAACTGTTTCATGGATTTCAGCTTGCTTTGGAGGTGTCTGGTCTTAGGCCAAACACCATAAAGCACTACACCACTGATGCTAGGAAGTTCTTAGAGCATTATTCAGGTGTGTCCCCATCCGAAATCACTTCTATCCATATCAGGCAGTACTTGGCTTTACTCAAGAAGAAGGTATCGGCCAAGACGGTCTACGAGGTGCAGCTAGCTCTACGGAAGTTCTTTCGATTTCTGGTCGAGGAGGGGGAAATAGCAGGTAGTCCCTGTGATGGGATAAAGCTGACGAGGTACAGGGTAGACCCGCAGCCCTTGTACACCTTGGACGAAATCAAGGCGTTACTAGCTTCCTGTGACTTGAAGACCCCTTCGGGTATCAGGGATTACGCAATCTTCATGGTGCTATTCGATACTGGAGTTAGGGTGGGAGAGCTTATATCTATGAGTCCCCCCGACTGGAAGAACAGCCTAGTCAAGGTAGATGGCAAGACTGGGGTTCGGTATGTCCCTCTGGGACTAAGCTCACTGCAGGCTCTGGAGAGATATATCAGGAAGTGGAGTATCCCCGATATCCCCTTGTGGAGGGGTAAGTACGGCCCTCTTACTACCTCTGGCGTACTCCAGATGGTCAGGCGAAGGTGTAGCAGCTTCGGGGTACCTTACAAGGGTGTGCATGCTTTCAGGCGGTCTGCCGCTGCCCAGATGAAGCGTATGGGCATGAACGACAGCGACATCATGGAGATTATGGGGTGGGAGGAAGTAACGATGCTCAGACGTTATGTAGCTAGCGTATCGTTAGAGTTGGCCCAGTCTGCTCACCGACAATTCAGCCC
>PVBE010587534.1_pt1 | contig 55861 bp, 50 predicted proteins | sample 1631181 | NCBI WGS metagenome assembly PVBE01 (sample SAMN08397723, study PRJNA350692) | Marine metagenome, whole genome shotgun sequencing project. | isolation source: water | place: Pacific Ocean | collected 2012-04
CTGAATATCGACGATCGCCGCAAGATGTTCCGGCGCAAGTGGATGGAACACGACAACGTCATCGATGCGATTGATGAACTCCGGCCGGAACTGCTGGCTCACGATGCCCATGACCTCGGCTTTCATCGCAGCATAGTTCTCTTCACCGCTGAGTTCCTGGATACGCTGGCTACCGAGATTGGAGGTCATGATGACGACGGTATTGCGGAAGTCGGCCGTGCGCCCGTGACCATCGGTCAAGCGGCCATCGTCGAGGACCTGTAGCAGGACATTGAAGACGTCCGGGTGAGCTTTCTCGATTTCATCGAGCAGCACGACCGAGTACGGCCTGCGCCGCACAGCCTCGGTAAGGTGGCCGCCTTCCTCGTAGCCCACATAGCCGGGCGGCGCCCCGATCAACCGTGCCACCGAATGCTTCTCCATGAACTCGGACATGTCGACCCGAACCATCGCGTCTTCGGAATCGAACAGGAACGCCGCCAATGCCTTCGTTAGTTCAGTCTTGCCGACGCCGGTCGGTCCCAGAAACAGGAACGATCCATTGGGCCGGTTGGGATCGGACAGCCCCGCGCGTGACCGGCGCACGGCATTCGACACCGCCTGCAACGCTTCGGCCTGGCCGACGACACGTGTCTCGAGAAAGCTCTCCATCGCAATGAGCTTATCCTTCTCATTCTCGAGCATCTTGCTCACGGGAATGCCGGTCCACTTCGATACGACCTCGGCAACCTCTTCTTCCGTGACGCGATTGCGCACGAGTTGGTAAGCCTCTTGCTCACTCGCGAGCGCCTCTCCGAGTTGCTTCTCGAGTTCGGGAATCTGGCCGTACTGAAGCTCGGACATGCGCGCCAGATCATTGGCCCGATGTGCTTTCTCGAGCTCCAACTTGGTGCGCTCGAGCTCTTCCTTGATATGCGCAGCGCCCTGCATTGCAGCTTTCTCCGCCTTCCAGACGTCTTCGAGATCGGCGAACTCCGCTTCGAGCTTGTCCACCTCGGCCTGGAGATCACTCAGGCGACGCTTCGAGGCATCGTCGGACTCTTTCTTCAGCGCCTCGCGCTCGATCTTGAGTTGGATCAAACGCCGTTCGAGACGATCCATCGCCTCGGGCTTGGAGTCGATCTCCATGCGAATACGTGAGGCGGCCTCATCGATGAGATCGATAGCCTTGTCGGGAAGCTGGCGGTCACTGATATAGCGATGGGAGAGCATCGCGGCCCCGACGATAGCGGGATCGGTGATCTCGACCCCGTGGTGCACTTCGTAACGCTCCTTCAGGCCCCGCAGGATCGCGATGGTGTCTTCGACGGTGGGCTCCTCTACCATGACTTTCTGGAAACGCCGCTCCAACGCGGCGTCCTTCTCGAGGTGCAGACGATACTCGTCCAGCGTCGTCGCTCCCACGCAGTGGAGTTCACCGCGCGCCAGCGCAGGCTTCAACATGTTGCCTGCATCCATGGAACCTTCGGCCTTTCCCGCGCCCACGACGGTGTGCAACTCGTCGACGAACAAGATGATCTGGCCTTCCTGCTGGGCCAACTCGTTCAACACCGCCTTGAGCCGCTCTTCAAACTCGCCGCGGAATTTCGCACCGGCAATCAACGCGCCCATGTCGAGCGACAATATGCGCTTCGACTTCAGACCCTCCGGCACCTCGCCGTTGACGATGCGTTGTGCCAAGCCCTCGATGATCGCCGTCTTGCCGACACCGGGCTCGCCGATCAACACAGGGTTATTCTTCGTGCGCCGTTGCAGGACCTGAATCGTGCGCCGGATCTCGTCGTCCCTGCCGATGACCGGATCGAGCTTACCCTGCTCGGCGCGCTCCGTGAGATCGATAGAGTATTTGTCGAGCGCCTGGCGAGTGTCCTCGGCGTTTGGGTCGTCGACCTGCGCGCCGCCGCGAATGTCGTCGACTGCTTTTTCGAGTGCACCTTTGATCGCGCCGGTGGCTTTGAGCGCACGGCCGACATCGCCGCGATCCTGGAGAGCCGCAAGAACGAACAGCTCGCTTGAGATATAAGCATCGCCGCGATCCTGGGCGAGCTTGTCCGTGACGTTCAACAGCTTACCGAGGTCGTTGGAGATGTGGATCTCGCCTGGTGCACCGCCTGAAATCGTCGGTTGCCGATCAAGCACATCACCCAGCTGCGAGCGCAACTGATCCATATTTATGCCGGCCTTGGTCAACAGCCCACGCACGCTGCTGCCGTCCTGCTCGAGCAGGGCGATCATGAGGTGGACCGCCTCGACGAACTGATGCTCCCGGCCGACGGCTAACGATTGGGCGTCGGCGAGGGCGAGTTGGAACTTACTCGTTAGCTTGTCTGTGCGCATACTGGTCCGTCCCGAGAAACCGATAGTCACAACATGGGGTTACCGGCGGTGAATATCAACACCCGAAACCGCCGACTGGCACACGGTTACAGCAGCCGACCGGCCCCGACAGGACACCAAGCCTCACCGCCGTTCCCAACGCCAGGATGACCGACACCGGCGGGTGTGATGGTTCGTGTCGACCCGAAAACCTCTGGCAGTGGGTCCAAGAAGGGCGTGGTAAGTAAGGCGCGGAGGAGACACGACCATCGCGACCACCGTTTGTTACTAGGTCAAGCAGCGCGCCAGATCAGCGTCGCCATGCGGCCGCAGGGCACCTCGCGCCGGTGCGAGAAGAAGCGCGCGACATCGCTGGCCGTGCAGAAATTGCCCCCGTAGACCGCTACGACGCCGGCATCCGCCAGGCTGCGCCGCGCGAGCCCGTAAAGGTCGGCCTGCCAACGGGCCCGGTCGTTCGGCAGAAAACACACGTCCGCGCCCAGATCAGCGCTGACGAACTCATCGCGAACCTCCACACCAACCTCGTAGGCAGCAGAACCGATCGCGGGGCCAAGCCAAGCCAGGAGATCGGCCGGATCCGCTTCCATGGCCGCGACGACCGCCGGCAACACGCCGCGAGCGAGTCCTCGCCAGCCCGCGTGTGCGACCCCGACCCGCTCCCCGACAGTTGTCGTCAATAAAACAGGCAGGCAATCCGCCGTGAGTACCGCACAGACGCGGTCGGTGCGTGAAGTCACGGCACCATCGGCGGCATTCGCCGGCGCGGAATCGAGATCCACGACCGTCGTGCCGTGGACCTGTTCGAGCCAGCTAGGCTCGGCCGGCAACTCGAGCGCAGCATGGAGCACACACCGATTGCTCGCGACCGCTAGCGCGTCGTCATCGACGCGCGTGCTGAGATTCAGGCTCGCATAGGGCCCGACGCTCACCCCACCGTCGCGCAGGGTCGAGGCCGCCTTAACGCATTTGGGCGCCGGCCAGTCCGGGCTGATTACGGTCAGCGTCACACGGCGCCCTCGCCGCCGGACACCGCGTCGGCACGCAGTGTGGCGAGCAACGCCTCCATGTCTTGCGCGAGCGGGCTCTCATAACAGGACTCGCGTCCCGTATGGGGGTGAATAAACTCGAGCCGCACCGCGTGCAGCGCCTGGCGCCGAAAGCCCTGCAATTGCTCCCTGAGTTCGGAGCTCGGCGATCGCGGCAGGCGTGGCCGCCCCCCGTATAACGGATCGCCTACGAGCGGTGAACGCAGATAAGCAAAATGCACCCGGATCTGATGCGTACGCCCCGTCTCGAGTTGCAGTTTCAGATAGGTGTGCGCCCGGAAACGCTCGAGTATCCGATAGCGCGTCAGCGCGTGGCGCCCCTTTTCGATGACGGCCATCTTCAGGCGGTCGCGCGGATGCCGGCCGATGGGTGCGTCGATCTCGCCGCCACCCGTCAGCACACCCTGGCAAATACCGAGGTAGCTGCGACGTACCTCGCGGGCCTCCAGTTGTTTAGCCAGCGCAGCATGTGCCGTCAGGGTCCGTGCAACGATAAGGAGCCCGCTCGTATCCTTGTCCAACCGGTGCACGATACCCGCCCGCGGCACGGCGGCCAGCTCCGGATCCAGATTCAGAAGCGCATTTTGCAGTGTGCCCGTGGGATTTCCAGCACCCGGATGTACAACGAGCCCCGCGGGCTTATCGACGATGAAAACGGCCGCGTCCTCGTGGATCAGCGTGACCGGAATCGGCTCGGGTGCGACAGGCACGACGGGCTCGATCTCGGCTTCCAACACGATCTCCTCGCCGCCACGGACGGTCGTGCTCGGCTCAGCCTGCGCACCATCCAGCGTCAACTGGCCGCTCTCGATCCAGATCTTGAGCCGGCTGCGCGAAAATTCGCTGAGGACGGCCGCCGCGGCCTGATCCAGGCGGCGCCCGGCCAAGTCCTCAGGAACCCGTTGTCGATGCAGAATTCGTTGCACGGCAAGGTGCCCCAGGATGTGGAAACTTTTCGTTATAATTCATGCTCTAAACTCTACCCGGAGGCGGCTGTCAGCTGACTGTGTCGCCACCCGGGAACTCGTTGCCGTAGTGTAAGCGTCTTTATGGGTGCTTAGTGCTGGAATAACCGGATGCGCTTGTCGAATATTCTACTGATCGGACTCATCTCGCTCGGCGCTGCCCTCTCGGGCTGCGGTGGGGATGACAATGTCGTCCAGGACGAGGGGCCGGAGGCCCTCTATGAGCGCGGTGTCGACTCCATGAGTAGCGGCAACTTCCCAATTGCACTCGCCTACTTTCAAGCGCTCGAGGCACGCTATCCGTTCAGCAATGTTACGCGCCAGGCCCAGCTCGACATGGTGTACGCGTACTACCGGAATCGTGAGTTCGAGTCGGCTGTCGATGCGGCGGATGAGTTCGAGCGCGAGAACCCCACACATCCTCGCGTCGATTATTGCCTGTACATGAAAGGACTATCCTATTTCGACCAGGAGCCGAATATAATCGAGCGAACGTTCCGCGTGGATCTGACCGAGAGGCCACCTCGCGACACGATGCTGGCTTTTTCGATCTTCCAGGAACTGTTGCGGCGTTTTCCGAATAGCCAGTACACACCCGATACTCGTGAGCGCATGATATTTCTGCGTAATCGGCTTGCTACCTACGAGAATCATGTCGCTACCTACTACATCGAACGCGGTGCCTATGTCGCCGCGCTTAACCGCGCCAAGTACGCTCTCGAGCACTTCCCTGGCGCGCCCGCGATCGAGGAATCGCTCGAGATCATGATCACCTCATACGAGCAACTTGGCATGCTGGATCTCGCTAACGACGCGCGGCGGGTGTTAGACGAAAGCTTCGGCGACATCACCGCCGCAGATTAGTAACCGGAAGTGATCGGGTAGCGCCAGTCGCGGCCGAAAGCTCGACTGCTGACTCGCACGCCGGGTGGCGCCTGCCGGCGCTTGTATTCATTCCGTTTTACGAGTTCCAGCACCCTTCCAACGACGTCACGGTCGAAACCGAGTGCCGTAATCTGCTCGACGGAGTAGTCCTTCTCGATGAATGCCTCGAGGATCGCGTCCAGAACAGCGTAGGGTGGCAGTGAATCACTGTCTTTCTGATCCGGCCGGAGTTCGGCGGACGGCTCCCGTGTGATGACCCTCTCGGGAATAACCGGATCCTTGCCGTCCCGCCCATTGCGATAGCGGGCGAGTTGGTAGACCAGAGTCTTGCTGCAGTCCTTGAGCGGGGCGAACCCACCGGCCATGTCACCGTAAAGTGTCGCGTAGCCAACAGCCATCTCGCTCTTATTACCCGTCGTCAGGAGCATCTTGCCGGTCTTATTCGAGATCGCCATCAGTAATATGCCGCGACAACGCGCCTGAATATTCTCCTCCGTCGCGTCCGGAGGCAGCCCTGCAAAAAGCTCCTCCAATACCGATAGCGTCACATCGAATATCGGCTCGATCGACATCGTATCGTAGTCGACGCCGAGATTGCTCGCTTGCTGGGCAGAGTCGTCGAGGCTCATCGCCGAGGTATAACGCGACGGCATCATGACCGCGTGGACACGATCCGCGCCGAGCGCATCAATTGCGACACATAGCGTCAATGCCGAATCGATTCCGCCGGACAAGCCGAGCACAACACTATCGAAGCCGTTTTTGTCGACATAGTCCCGGGTACCAAGGATCAACGCGTTGTAGACGCTTTCAGCGACCGGCAGCTCCGACGTTACCTCGCCGGGCGCGAGTCGGACACCGTCCTCGGTCACGAGAACTTCGACGACGTAGATTCCCTCCTCGAACGCGGGCGCCCGAAACATGACGCTGCCTGAAGCGTCCATCGCCATCGAGCCGCCATCGAACACGAGCTCATCCTGACCACCGACCATATTCACATAGAGAAACGGGATGCCGTTCTCTCTCGCGCATTCGCGGAGCGCACTCTCGCGATTTTGTTGACTCTCCATATGGTACGGGGAACCGTTAAGGACGAGGACGATCTGGGCGCCGGCCGCTCGAGCGGCGGCGCAAGGCCCCGGTTCCCAGGTATCCTCGCAGATCGTGAGGCCGAACCGTACGCCCGCGAACTCCACGACCGTCGGACCGATACCGCTTTCGAAGTAGCGCTTCTCGTCGAAGACGGCATAGTTGGGCAACGCCTGTTTCCGGTGACGTGTGAGTTCGACGCCGTCGCTGAGCAACGCTCCCGAGTTATAGATCCGATCGCCATCGTATTCGGGGAAGCCCACATAGAGAGCGATACCGTCGATACCCGTACGCACCTCTTCGAGCGCCTCCTCGATACGCAAACGCATTCCGCGATGCAGGAGCAAATCCTCGGGTGGGTAGCCGCTCAGCGTTAGCTCCGGGAAAATAACCAGATCGCAACCGAACTCATCGCGCGCCGTTTTCGCCGAAGCCAGAACTTTCTTGATGTTGGTGTCGATCGCACCAACGTGAGTATTGAGCTGCGCGAGCCCTATCTTCACTCCAGCGCCTTGGACATCGCGCTACCGAGATCTGCCGGCGAGCGGACGGTAATCACCCCCGCTCCTTCAAGCGCCTCGAACTTCTCGTCAGCCGTGCCTTTGCCACCCGAGATAATCGCGCCCGCGTGTCCCATGCGCTTACCAGCCGGGGCCGTGACTCCGGCGATATAGGCCACGACCGGCTTTGTCACCTCGCTGGCGATAAACTCCGCGGCCGCTTCCTCATCCGATCCGCCGATCTCGCCGACCATGATGATGCCGCGCGTAGCGGGATCGGCTTCGAACAACATCAGACAGTCGATGAAACCCATGCCGCGTACCGGATCACCACCGATGCCGATGCACGTGGTCTGGCCCAGGCCCTCGTTCGTCGTCTGGAACACCGCTTCGTAGGTCAGCGTTCCGGAGCGAGAAATGATCCCGACCGAGCCGGGGGCATGGATAAAGCCGGGCATGATGCCAATCTTGCAAGCGCCCGGCGTGATTATACCGGGGCAGTTCGGTCCGATCAGAAGACAGTCTTGGCTCGCCAACACGGCCTTTACGCGCACCATATCGAGAACGGGCACGCCTTCGGTAATACAAACGATCAGCTCTACTCCGGTGTCAGCGGCTTCGAGGATCGCATCGGCCGCAAATGGCGCCGGCACATAAATCATGCTGACGGTCGCCTGACTTTCGCGGACGGCATCATGCACGGTATGGTAAACGGGAACTCCGAGGCACTCCTCACCACCTCGGCCGGGCGTCACGCCCGCGACAACTTGCGTACCGTACTCGAGGCATTGCGCCGTGTGAAAGCTCCCGTGCCTGCCGGTGAGTCCCTGACACAGAACTTTCGTTTCGCTGCCGACGAGTATGCTCATGTGCGTGCGCCCTTGTTCTTAGCCTGCTCTATGACCTTGACTGCCGCATCCGTGAGATCGTCGGCCGCGAGGATAGATAAGTCGTTATCCGCGAGTAGCTGGCGCCCCTTCTCGACATTCGTGCCTTCGAGGCGGACGACGACCGGAACGTCGACATGAACTTCGCGAACCGCCGCGATGATGCCCTCGGCGATCAGATCGCAGCGCACGATGCCGCCGAATATGTTGACGAGTATGGCCTCGACATTGTCGTTGGCCAGAACGATCTTGAAGGCCTTCGTGACTCGTTCAGCCGTCGCGCCGCCGCCGACGTCGAGAAAATTGGCGGGCTCGCCGCCATGAAGCTTGATAAGGTCCATCGTGGCCATGGCCAGGCCGGCGCCGTTGACCATGCAGGCGATGTTACCGTCGAGCGACACATAGTTGAGATCGTGGTCCCGCGCCTCGCGCTCCTTTTCATCCTCTTGCGCCTCATCCCGCAGCGCTTCGAGTGACGGTTGACGGAACAGGGCGTTATCCTCGACGTTGATCTTTGCGTCCAGCGCAATCACGTTGCCCTCGCCCGTCACGATCAGTGGATTGATCTCGACAAGGCTCGCATCGCACTCATCAAACAGTTTCGCAAGCTTGGCGAGTATGTCGCCGAGTTCCCGTTGCTGACTCTTGCTCAGGCCGAGGCCGAGAGCGAGAGCCCGCGTCTGGTAGTCGGATAGACCCGCGGCCGGATGCAGCGTGGCTGTCAGTATCTGCTCGGGCGTGTCGGCCGCGACAGCCTCGATGTCCATCCCGCCGGCCGCCGAGGCCATGATGACGACACGCTCGGAATCCCGGTCGACGAGGAAGCTGAGATAGAGTTCTCGGTCGATCGACGAGCCTTCCTCGACATACACGGTGTCGATGGGCAGTCCTTCGGGGCCGCTCTGATGCGTGACGAGCTGAGTGCCGAGAAGCGCCTCGGCATGCTCGCCAACCTCCGCCGTGCTGCAGGCAAGCCGCACACCGCCCGCCTTGCCGCGGCCGCCGGCGTGTACCTGCGCCTTGACGACCCAGAGGTCACCGCCCAGCTCATCCGCAGCGGCGACCGCCTCCGCCGGCGTCACCGCAACGTGACCAGCGGGCACGGGTATGCCGAATTGGACGAATAATGCCTTGGCCTGGTATTCGTGAAGATTCAAATGAGATCTCGTTTACGACGGCGGCGGTATTGTCTATGAAAGGGAATGGCTTCGCAAAGTGACATCCGTCCGCTAGACGATGCGCCCGATCGGGTAGAATCGCCGACAGATGTTCGCCGCTGACTCCACGTCCACTACTCGGCCCAGACTGGGTCGCATCACGACATCCGTACCTGATTCGGAGGATTTTGCCTGGCGGGTTCTGTTCCTCCTCAATATGTTCCGCTTGACGCTGGGCAGCCTATTGCTGGCCGTCTTCCTTGCAGTCACCGAGCCCCACATCATCGGTGGCACGAATCCGACGCTCGCGTGGGGTGCGCTGCTCGCGATGCTTGCGACAGGAGTCGTGGAGATCTGGCTCCTGCGGCGCCGTACCCCTTCCTCAAACGCCCAGATTTACGCGCAATTCATGCTGGACCTCACGATCATCACGGCGCTGATGCACGCCAGCGGCGGTGTGTCGAGCGGCGTCGGCGGACTGCTCGTCGTCTCGGTCGGGGCGTTTGCGCTACTCGTGCCGGGCGAACGAGCGTTCCTGTTCGCGGCTGTCGCGGCATTGACGATCCTCGGGGAGCAAACCCTGTCGCAATTCCAGGGCGTTACCGGTACAGCCGCGTACGCGCCGGCGGGCATCCTCGGCGCCGTCGTTTTCGTGATCGCCATCGTAGTGCAGGTGTTAAGGCACCGGATGCTGGAGACGGAGGCGCTCGCGGAGCAACGCGGTGTCGACCTCAAGAACCTCGGGGAGCTCAACCAATACATCGTGCAGCATCTGCGCGAGAGTATCGTCGTGGTCGACGGCAACGATCAACTCCGCCTCATCAATGAGTCGGCGGCAACGCAACTGGGCGCAGCCAGCCGCCGACCAGGCCAGGCTTTGAGCGACATCTCACCCGAGCTCGCGGATCGTCTCGCAACCTGGCGGCACAGAGGACGAGCGCCCGGCGAGGCGCCGGCAAGCTTGAGCTCGGCCGACGGCGCGGCGACGATCATCCCGCATTTCGCGCCGCTCGGAGTGGAGCGCTCGGGCGGCATGCTGATCTTTCTGGAGGACACCTCTCTGCTTGCCGAGCGGGTTCAGCAGACCAAGCTGGCATCGCTGGGCCGGCTCTCGGCCAGCATCGCTCACGAGATACGCAACCCGGTCGGGGCCATGAGCCATGCCAGCCAGCTGCTCGTGGAGTCCTCCGATATCGGACCCGAGGAGGAACGGCTGACCGATATCATCCGTGTCAATGGCACCCGTGTCAGTCAGATCGTAGAGAACGTCCTGGCGCTGTCTCGTCGCGACAAGACTCAACCCGAACGCCTGCAGCTCAAGCCCTGGATCGAGGAATTCGCCGAAGAGTTCGTACAAACCCTCGAACTCTACGAAGGTACTGTGACCGTGCTCGACAAAGCGCCCGAGACCGAGGTGCGCATGGATCTGACACATCTGCATCAGATTGTCTGGAATCTGTGCGATAACGCCGTCAAATACGCAAGCGCAACGGCTGGCGGCATTTCGGTCGAACTCGATTGCGGGCGGCTCGAGGGTACGGGCAGACCGTATCTCGAGATCGCCGATCGCGGCCCGGGCATCGATGCCGAGAAGATCGAGCAGATCTTCGAGCCGTTCTATACGGGAGAAGACGGCGGGACGGGACTCGGGCTATTCATCTCTCGGGAGCTTTGCGAGTGCAACGGCGCAACACTACGCTATCAGCAGCGTGACGGTGGCGGCAGCGTGTTTCGTGTAGTCTTTGCGGATCCGACTCGCTGGCAACGATAGTCTTGAGCCAATGAAACCGACCGCATTAGTCGTGGACGACGAACCCGATCTTTGTGAACTGTTGTCGATCACACTCGACCGGATGGGCATCGTGACGCGTACCTGTAACGACGTCGCAGCCGCCAAGCTCGCTCTGGGTAAGCAGGCTTACGATCTTTGCTTGACGGATATGCGGCTTCCCAACGGTGACGGGCTCGAACTCGTCGAGTGGATGCAGCATGAAGTTCCGGGCACGCCCGTCGCCGTGATTACCGCGCATGGCAGCGTCGAGACTGCCGTCAGGGCGCTCAAGGTCGGAGCTTTCGATTTCGTCTCCAAGCCGTTGGACCTCAACGATCTACGCAAGCTCGTGACGGCCGCGCTGAAACTCAAGAGCGTCGGCCAACCCGCTGGCCTGAGCACGCCGGGGCTGGCCGGTGCATCGCCGGCGATAGAGCGTCTTCGGACCTTGATCGGCAAGGTCTCCCGCAGTCAGGCACCGGTCTTCATCTCAGGCGAGTCCGGTACCGGTAAGGAACTCGTGGCTAAGATGGTGCATGACGCCGGACCGCGTGGTGACGGACCGTTCATCCCCATCAACTGCGGCGCCATCCCTTCCGAACTCATGGAGAGTGAGCTCTTCGGTCATAAGAAGGGCAGTTTCACGGGCGCCGTCAGCGATAAGATGGGCCTCATACAGATGGCCGAGGGCGGCACCTTATTCCTCGACGAAGTGGCGGATCTGCCGTTGCATATGCAGGTGAAGCTGTTGCGCGTCATTCAGGAGAAGGCGGTACGCCCCGTAGGCGAGGGAAACGAGCTTCCCGTCGACGTGCGGATCCTCAGCGCGACGCATCAGAATCTCGAGGAACTCGTGGCCGAAGGCAGTTTCCGAGAAGATCTCTATTACCGGATTAACGTCATAGAACTCCATGTGCCCGCATTGCGAGATCGCGGCAATGACGTGCTGATCCTGGCTCATGAGATTCTCGAGCGGTTGGCGCGGGACCTCGACCTGCCCGTGCCGTCACTGACGGCGGCGGCGGCGGCGGCACTCGAAACCTACCGATTTCCCGGCAACGTTCGCGAACTCGAGAACATCCTGGAGCGGGCGCTAACCCTCGCTTCGGGTGAAGAAATCGATACCGCCGACATTCAGTTGCGGCCCATGACTGTCGCCGACGGCGCGCCGCTAGGCGATCAACTCGAAGGAATGGAGCGTGACGCTATCGTGAATGCGCTCGAACAGACCCGCTATAACAAGACGGCAGCGGCAAAACTTCTCGGTATCAGCTTTCGTGCCCTACGTTATCGGATCAAGAAACTGGGCATCGACTGACCCGAGTGACAAAAATGGTCAGTTTGTGCCGCTAGACCGCTTCTCGTTCCCGTCCCGGGTCGAGCAATATGTTCAATGCAGCGGGTTAAGACTTTGATTTAACTAAATTTTAAGTGTCTCCTCTGAAAGTTGGCACGCCCCTTGCAATATTTACGGCATAGGCTTCTTGGCCGACAGGTCTTTTTCAAACCGTTTAAGGAGTATCTCCATGAACAAGCTTCAACAGGGTTTCACCCTCATCGAATTAATGATCGTCGTCGCGATCATCGGCATCCTGTCTGCGATCGCCATTCCTGCTTATCAGGGCTACACGATTCGCGCACAGGTTTCTGAGGGCATGAGCCTGGCCGCCGCCGCGAAGGCTGCTGTGGCTGAGGATTTCCTGAATGAGGGCACCGCCCCTGCTAACCGTACGGATGCGGGCATGACGCCGAATGGCACCGATACGCAGGGCAAGTATGTCTCCAGCGTCGACGTCGTCGACGGCGCGATCATCATCACCTATGGCAACGAAGCCAACGCGGCGATCGCCAATCAGACCCTCGGCTTGACACCGTACGAGAGTGTCGACCTGTCGGTCATCTGGAGGTGTGGCGCGGCCCCAGAACCGACCGGCGCAAGCGGCTTGCTGGGTACCACCGGAGGCATCCCGGCCACGCTGAACAACGGTACGCTGGCCGGAGGCGCTTTCCAGCAGTATCTGCCGTCTGCTTGCCGCCTGTAGCAGCGTAAGCACTGCTAAGCTAAAGTGACGGAGGCCCCCGCATCGCGGGGGCCTCTTTCATTTCCGGGGCAAAAAAACGGATCCTAAGCCCCTGGAAGCATTCCGCAACGGCGACCAGGGTGCCTGCACCCGGACAGTGGAGGCCCGTAGGCGAAAACCCGGTAAATCTTTGCCATAAAAGGAGAACTCGATGGTTGACAGGCTCCAGATCAACCTTGAAAGTAGTGGCTTCTGTAAAAAGATCCCCGGGCGCCGCCTAACCCGGCTAGCGAGAACCAAATGGTAGCGACTGCCGCAACCCAAGCCCCTCTCACGGGACTGCCCAGAAGGCTGGTCCAGGACGGCGTCGTCGCCGAAAAGGCCCTCGTCGAGGCTCTGGAGGAAACCAAGCAGGACAATATCTCCCTGGTCGCGTATCTCGTCACCAACGAACTGGGTGACCCGCGCCAGATAGCGATCGCAGCCGCTCATGAATTCGGTGTGCCGCTGCTCGATCTCGACGCAATCGAAGTCGATTTAGACGTCATCAGGCTCGTCTCCGAGAGTCTTCTGAATCGCTATAAGGTCCTGCCACTCATGCAACGCGGCAAGCGTCTCTATGTCGGCGTCTCCGACCCGACGAACCTGCAGGCACTCGACGATATCGGCTTTCAGACCAGCCTTCGCATCGAGCCCGTCGTCGTCGAGCAGAACAAACTCGACAGCCATGTCGCTCGTGCCCTCGAAGCCGTCGATACATCGATGTCTTCCTTCGACGACGACGACTTCGATCTAGAGAATCTCGAGGTCAGTAGCGGCGAAGAAGGACTCGATGACGACGTTCAGAGCTCCGATATCGACGATGCGCCCGTTGTTCGCTTCGTGAACAAGGTCATGCTCGACGCCATCAAACGCAGCGCGTCGGACATTCACTTCGAGCCGTACGAGAGGTATTACAGAATACGTCTGCGTCAGGACGGTGTCCTGACCGAGATCGCCAAGCCACCCGCTGCCCTGGCCGTAAAGGTCGCGGCTCGGCTCAAGGTCATGGCGCGACTCAACATCGCCGAGCGCAGAGTTCCGCAGGACGGCCGCATCAAGATGAAGCTATCTAAGAATCGGGCCATCGATTTTCGTGTGAATACCTGCCCGACGTTATTTGGCGAGAAGGTCGTCTGCCGGCTCCTGGATCCGACCAGCGCATCGATCGGCATCGATGCGCTCGGCTATGAAGAAGACCAGCAGGCGCTGTATGTAGAGCAGCTGTCGAAACCCTACGGCATGATCCTCGTTACGGGACCGACGGGTAGCGGCAAGACCGTGTCGCTCTATTCGGGGCTCAATATTCTCAACACGGCCGACCGCAACATCTCGACCGCCGAGGATCCGGCCGAGATCAATATGCCCGGCATCAACCAGGTCAACGTCAATCCGAAGGTGGGCTTGACGTTCGCGTCGTCGCTCAGAGCCTTCCTTCGACAGGACCCCGACATCATCATGGTCGGCGAGATTCGTGACCTCGAGACCGCGGAAATCGCGATCAAGGCCGCGCAGACCGGTCATCTCGTGCTCTCGACGCTGCACACGAACGATGCGCCCAAGACGCTGACACGCATGGTCGACATGGGAATCAAGCCCTATGCGATCGCGAGTTCGGTTAGCCTGATCATCGCGCAGCGGCTCGCCCGGCGCCTTTGCGCACATTGTAAGCAACCTATCGACGTACCGAAGGAAGCCTTGCTTAAGGAAGGCTTTACGGAAGCCGACGTCGATGAAGGCATCACGGTCTATTCGGCCGAAGGCTGCAACCAGTGCAACTCCGGCTATAAAGGCAGGTTGGGCATTTTTCAGGTCCTTCCGGTCAGCGAAACCATCGGGCGGATCATCATGGAAGGCGGTAACTCCCTCCAGATTGCCGATCAGGCTGTGGCCGAGGGTATTCCGGACCTCAGGCAGTCAGGCTTGAAGAAAGTCAGGGACGGGCTTACGAGCCTTGAGGAGATCAACCGCGTTACAATCGACTAGCTCGATTGGCATCCAGTAGGCCTGCGGGAGAATACTGACTCATGGCTCAAAGCGCTGCGATAAAACAGGCTCCCTTCACCTGGAAAGGCACGGACCGCGCCGGCAAGAAAGTCAAAGGAAAGACCGTCGCCGTCAGCGAATCCGCGGTTCGTTCCGAGCTGCGCCGCCAGGGGGTGGTGCCCACCAGAGTTCGGAAGCAGAGTAAGCTCTTCACGAAGACGGGCAGGGTCAAGCCCGAAGATATCGCCATATTCTCGAGGCAGCTCGCGACGATGATGACCGCGGGTATCCCACTCGTGCAGGCCTTCGACATCATCGGCGTCGGCCACGAGAACCCCGCCATGCAGAAACTCATCCTCGCGATCAAGACCGATGTCGAGGGCGGTACAGCGCTCGCGAATGCGTTGGCCAAACACCCGCTGCACTTCGATGATCTATATGTGAATCTCGTGTCGGCGGGCGAGCAAGCCGGCGCACTGGAAACGTTGTTGGACAAGATCGCTACCTACAAGGAAAAGACGGAAGCGATCAAGAAGAAAATCAAGAAGGCGTTGTTTTATCCGGCCGCCGTTGTTGTCGTCGCGCTGATCGTAACGGCGGTTCTCATGATTTTCGTGATTCCGGAATTCGAGAGCCTGTTTCAGGGCTTCGGTGCGGACCTGCCGGCGTTCACTCGCATGGTGATCGACATCTCGAACTTCGTGCGTACCCAGGGCTGGCTGCTGCTGATCTTGATTATCGGCTCGGTCGTCGGATTCATACAAGCCAAGAAGCGGTATCGCAAGATCCAGCACGGCGTCGATCGGGTCGCCCTGAAACTCCCCGTGATCGGCGTGATTCTCAACAAGTCGGCGATCGCGCGTTATGCGCGGACGCTGGCCACTACGTTCGCCGCGGGCGTACCGCTCGTCGAGGCATTGGATTCCGTTGCAGGCGCCTGCGGTAACGTCGTCTACGAGGGCGCGGTACTGAAGATGCGTGACGAGGTCGCGACCGGTCAGCGGCTGCGGCGAGCGATGGAAAATACCGAATTGTTCCCCAACATGGTAAACCAGATGATCGCGGTCGGCGAGGAGTCCGGATCTCTGGACGAGATGTCCGGCAAGGTCGCCGACTTCTACGAGGAAGAGGTCGACAACGCGGTGGACAGCATGTCGAGTCTGCTCGAGCCGCTCATCATGTCGATCCTCGGTGTCCTCGTGGGTGGCCTCGTCATCGCGATGTACCTCCCGATCTTCAAGATGGGCCAGGTCGTCTAACGCCGTCGGAACTTGAACCCTTGCCCGGCAAGAATAGCTCCGCCTCTTTTTTCGAACACGCTGACTGAGTTAAGTGGAAATATTCGCGGCATTCCCCGGCGCGCATTTCCTGATCGCGGGCCTGGTCGGCCTCATCGTCGGTAGCTTTCTGAACGTCGTCGCCTATCGCGTGCCGATCATGCTCGGACGCGCCTGGCGCGAACAGTGCACCAAGCTTCAGGCTGAAGATCTTCCGGAACCGGTCCACGCGGTTGGGAAGCCTTTCAATCTGATCACGCCGAACTCGACCTGCCCCGAATGCGGGGGCGCGGTCGCCGTGCATCACAACATCCCGATAGTCAGTTATCTGTTTCTTCAAGGGTGCTGCACCCATTGCGGCACAAAGATCTCACCGCGATATCCCGTGATCGAAGCGGCCGCCGGGATCTTAAGCTTGATCGCCGCGTGGGTTTTCGGACCAACCCCCCAGCTCGTACTCGCACTGCCGATCACCTGGACTCTGCTCGCCCTTGCGGTGATCGACATCGACCACAAACTCCTGCCGGACTCGATGACCCTACCGCTCATGTGGGCCGGCCTGCTCGCAAGCCTCTTTCGTAACGACGGCGTCGCGATATTCACGGACGTCACCTCGAGCGTCATCGGCGCTGCCGTCGGCTATCTCTCCCTATGGTGCGTTTACCAGGCCTTCAAACTCGTAACCGGCAAGGAAGGCATGGGCTACGGCGACTTCAAGCTGCTGGCCGCGTTGGGCGCCTGGCTCGGCTGGCAACTCTTGCCGCTCGTCATCATGCTGTCAGCGGTTGTCGGCGCGATCGTCGGCACCACCATGATCGTCTTCGGCGGTACCTCTCGCGAGACTCCGATCCCGTTCGGACCCTATCTCGCCGCTGCCGGTTGGATCGCATTACTCTGGGGCACGGAGCTGACTAGAATGTATGCGCAGTTCCTGAGCTGATCCACGCGGTTGGGGGTATCCGAAGTGTTTCGCGTCGGACTGACTGGAGGCATCGCCAGTGGCAAAACCACGGTCGCGAACCGTTTGAGTGAGCTGGGCGCGGGGATCGTGGACACGGACGAAGTCGCCCGCGAGGTAGTTGCACTGGACGAACCCGGTCTCGCAGCCGTCACTGCGACTTTCGGGCCCGGCGTCCTGCTCGACTCCGGCGAGCTGAATCGCAGCGCCCTGCGCGCCATCGTTTTCCGAGACCCGGAAGAACGACGCAAGCTCGAGGGTATCCTGCATCCCCTGATTCGGGCACGTGCCCTTGATCAGATAGATGCTCTCGACGCGCCGTACGCCGTGATCGTCGTCCCGCTGCTCGTAGAAACGGGACTCGACGAGATTGTCGACCGTGTCCTCGTCGTCGACTGTTCGCGCAAAACCCAGCTCGAACGACTCATACAGCGCGACGGCATGAGCGACGCGGAAGCCGAAGCGATGGTGGCGGCACAGACCGACCGCGGCACATGTCTAGCGCATGCCGACAATATCCTGGACAACGATGGGGACCTCGCCTCGGCTCTCGAGCGGCTGGAATCGCTACATGCCGAGTACCTGCGACGAGCACGGAGCCACGATGATGGTTGCTGAGGTCACCGCGACGCTTCTCCCCGTTTGCCGTGAGACTGATCGTCACGCAGAATACGGTGATGGCTAAGATCGCCCCCGAACTCACACAAGCTTCTGCGGAGAAGGGGCCCTTGGAGTTCGAGCAACCGCTATCGGAACGAATGCGGACATTTCTACGCATCGAGTTCCTCTATCAGCAGGCACTCTTCCATTCCCGCGATCTGAATGGATTCAGCGCCCGCGCCGCTGTCACCTCGCTACTCGAGACCCTGGCGATCTTGAGCCGTGGGGATGTTCGCAGCGAGGTACTCAAGGAACTCGAACGCCACTCTTTGTTGCTCGCGGGCTATTCCTGCCAGCGCGACGTAGATCTCGATCGCGTGCAGGCGCTAATCCGTAAAGTCGATGTGCTGCGAGCGGCGCTCGCCGACAGCGGACCGCAGTTTTTTAGCTCGCTGAAGGAGTGCGAGTTTCTCAATATGATCAAGCATCGCAGCTCGATACCGGGCGGCACCTGTATGTTCGATCTGCCGGATTACGCTTACTGGCTGCGGCTACCGGTCACCGAGCGCTCCGATCAGTTTGATGAGTGGATGCGTGGACTGCGCCCGGTCTGCGATGCCGTGTCGGAAGTTCTCTGGCTCACACGCCAGACGAACGACCCGATCGAACAAACCGCGATCGGCGGAATGTATCAGCATCAGATGGACCGCAATGAGCAGCCGACACTAGTGCGTGTCATCGTTTCCCCGGATGTCGGGGCCTTCCCCGAGATCAGCGCGGGCAAGCATCGGTCCACGGTCCGTTTCGTCACCTGGGCCGGTATCGACTCCCGCCCGACTCAAGTCGTCGACGATATCCCCTTCCTACTCGCGCTCTGCTGAACGTCAAGAACAAAGGGACCGCGCCCCTTTTTCATATTTTCTTTTAACGCAGCGCCGCGACGATCGGTAGATCGGCGGGCAGGAGAGCAATATTCGCCAGGGCCTCCGGCTGGACCCAATCGATCACCTGATCTTCGCGCGGACGCGGCTCGCCCGTGTACTCCAGGACCGTCCAGACGTCGAGATGCACCTCGAGATCCGGGTACTCATGGGTCAGTCCCATGAGGGGCTCCGCACCGATTACCTCGACGCCGAGTTCCTCCGACAACTCGCGCGCAAGCGCCACCTCGCGCTCCTCTCCTGAGCGGCGCTTACCGCCTGGGAACTCCCAGAAACCAGCCAGGTGCGTGCCAGGCCGACGCTGGTTGACGAGGATCCGGCCGGCTGAGTCCCGGATGATGCCGACAACGACGTCTATTGCCGCCGCCGTGCCCAACGCAACTTTGACTGAGACCGGCGGGTGGGATGGTTCGTGTCGACCCGAAGACCTCTGGCAACCCGGGTAAAAAGAGCGTGGCGGGTAAGGCGCGGGGGAGACATGACCATCGCGACCGCTGTTTGCGGTTACGCTGAGTAGCGTATCACGAACAGGGGGCGGGGCTTCAATTCAAGCGGCCGTGGCAGTGCTTGTATTTCTTGCCGGAGCCGCAGGGGCAGAGCTGATTGCGGCCGACTTTAGGTTGCTCGCGCACATACGGGGCGACGGGTTCGGCCTGCGGTTGAGCCTGCGGCACGCCGAGCCGACGCGGTTGCTGCGGTTGCGGCGCCGCCGCGAGCGTCGGCGCTTCGGCATGTTGAAAGCGCATAGAACTCGTATCGCTGCGCTGTGGCTCCACGGCCTCAACGTCCTCGGGCCGCCGGATCTGAATCTTCGAGAGAATACTGATCGTGTCGTGTTTGACGCGATCGAGCGTGTCGCTGAACATCTCGAACGCTTCGCGCTTGTACTCCTGCTTCGGATTCTTCTGCGCGTATCCGCGTAAATGAATGCCCTGGCGCAGATGATCCAGCGCACCGATGTGTTCTTTCCAGTGCATATCGAGCTGGCGCAGCATGACGCCCTTCTCGAGCTCACCTATCACTTGCGGCCCGACGGATGCAACCTTCTCGTCATAATCGCGCTTGATCCGCTCGACGATTTCCTCGCGCAGGCTGTCCTCGTCGAGTGCATGGTCGCCTTCGAGCAGGCTCGCGATATCGATCGAGGCGCCGAAGTCTCGCTCGAGCACCGGCCCCAAACCGGCAACGTCCCACATCTCCTCGACACTCTCGGGCGGGATGTAATCGTCGATGATGAGATTGACGACTTCGTGGCGCCGCTCGACGATCGCATCGGAAATGTCGTCGGCCTTCATGAGCTCGGAGCGTTCCTGGTAAACGACCTTCCGCTGATCGTTGGCCACGTCATCGTATTCGAGCAACTGCTTTCGAATATCGAAATTATGGGCCTCGACCTTGCGCTGCGCGCGCTCGATCTGTTTGGAGAGCATACGGCTCTCGATCGCCTCGCCCTTCTGCATGCCCGCACGCGACAGCAGGCGCTTGGTTCGCTCCGGGTCGCCGAAGATACGCATGAGGTTGTCTTCCATCGACAGATAAAAGCGGCTCGAACCCGGGTCACCCTGTCGCCCCGAACGCCCGCGGAGCTGATTGTCGATTCGCCGTGACTCGTGGCGCTCGGTGCCAACGATATGCAGCCCACCGGCCTCGAGCACCTGATTGTGGCGCTCCTGCCAGTCGGCGCGCAGCGCGTCGGCCTGCCCACCGTCGGAATCGCCGAGCCCGGCGAGTTCGGCCTCGAGATTGCCGCCTAGCACAATGTCCGTACCACGACCTGCCATATTGGTTGCGATGGTCACGGTGCCCGGCCGGCCCGCTTCGACAATGATTTGCGCCTCCTGCGCGTGATACTTTGCGTTCAAGACCTGATGCGGAATCTGCTTCTTCTTGAGCAGCTCGGACAAGAACTCGGAGGTTTCGATCGACGTGGTACCGACGAGGGCTGGCTGACCGCGTTCGCGGCAGTCTTCGATATCCTCGATGATCGCGTCGAATTTGTCCTTCTGCGCCAGATAAACGAGATCCGGCGCGTCGTCTCTCACCATCGGTAGATGCGTGGGAATGACGACGACTTCCAATCCGTATATTTGTTGAAACTCGTACGCCTCCGTATCCGCCGTGCCGGTCATGCCGGCGAGTTTCGAATACAGTCGAAAGTAATTCTGGAACGTGATGGAGGCGATAGTCTGATTCTCCTCCTTGACGCGCACGCCTTCCTTGGCTTCGATAGCCTGGTGCAGGCCGTCGGACCAGCGCCGGCCGGCCATCGTTCTACCCGTGAACTCGTCGACGATCACGACCTCACCTTCTTCGGAGATGATGTAATCGACCTCGCGTTTGAAGATTCCGTGGGCACGCAGCGCCGCGTTCAAGTGGTGCATGAGGCGAATGTTGCCCGCGTCGTAGAGGCTCTCACCCGCCGACAGCACGCCCGCTCTCACCAACAGCCGCTCAACGCGCTCGTGGCCCTCCTCGGTCAGATGCGCCTGTTTGGCTTTCTCGTCGACGGTGTAGTCACCGGGCACGATGAGCCTGCATCCGGAAGGCTTCACTTGCGGCTCCGTTTCGACGAGATGGAAGCCTCCCTCGGCCGCCCGGGTGAGCGCTTCCTCGATGCGCATCTCGCCCAACTCCTCACCCGATTTGCCGGTCAGGCTGACCTGCGTCGCCTCGATATCATTGTTAACGGCACCCGGCGGCGGGCTGTGCAAGCGCAGCGACGGGATCAGTTTATTGATTTTGAGATAGAGGTCGGTGCTCTCCTCCGATCGCCCGGAGATGATCAACGGTGTCCGGGCTTCGTCGATGAGAATCGAGTCGACCTCGTCGACGATTGCAAATGTGAGCTTGCGTTGCGCCCGGTCTTCGAGACGAAACGCGAGATTGTCGCGAAGATAATCGAAACCGAACTCGTTGTTCGTCCCGTAGGTGACGTCCGACTCGTAAGCGGCCCGCTTGTCCTCCGGAGTCTGGCCCGCTTTCACGACGCCGACGGTCAGACCGAGAAATCGGTACACGGGGCCCATCCAATCGGCGTCGCGTTGCGCCAGATAGTCGTTAACCGTGATGATGTGAACACCGTCGCCCGCGAGCGAGTTCAAGTAGACGGGCAGGGTTGCGGCCAGGGTCTTACCCTCACCGGTACGCATCTCGGCGATCTTGCCCTGATGTAAAGTGATCCCGCCGATGAGCTGCGCGTCGAAGTGGCGGAGCCCGAGCGTCCGAACGGAGGCTTCTCGGACGAGCGCGAAGGCCTCCGGCAAGAGGTCGTCGAGCGTCGCGCCGTTCGCAACGCGCTCGCGAAGCTTGGGGGTTCTCGCGCCGAGTACTTCATCACTGAGCTCTTTGAGTTCCGGCTCGAGGGCGTTGATCGCCGAGACGAACTTCGCATAACCCTTCAGCAGCCGCTTGTTGCGGCTACCGACGAGATCGATGAAGAAGTCAGAGAAGAACCTGAGCAAGCCAAATCCCTAGCTAGAGAACTACAGCGCCGTATTCTACGGGCAGATGCAGGCCATTGGGACCGGCAGATGCCAGTCTTTCATGCAGAATCGCGGCGGGGCTATAGCTTAGTTGATATAGGTCAACGGATCGACAACGCGGCCGTTCCTCAAGACCTCGAAGTGCAGATTCGGGCCTGTCGCTCGTCCCGTTGTACCCATCGTCGCGATGATTTCGCCGCGCTTTACCGTATCACCGATCACGACGAGATTCTCGAAATTATGAGCGTAGCGCGTCACGAAGCCATTGCCGTGATTAACTTCGACCATCTCACCGTAACCGTAACGGTCACCTGACCAGATCACAACGCCCGAACCCACGGCGATGACGTCTGCACCCTGCCTGCCGGCGAAGTCGACGCCCTTGTGGAATGCCGGCCGGCCCGTAAAGGGATCGGTTCGATCGCCGAAACCCGAGGAAATGTAGCCCGCAGAGACGGGCCGGCCTTCCGGAAGCACCTCGTCCCGCAGCTTACGATTGAGAAGAAAATCTTCGAGTACGCTGAGCTGCTGCTGCCGGTCCTCGAGTCTATGTCCGAGGCCCTCCAGCACGGAGACGAGTCCGGATACCTGATCCATGTCCGCTCGATACACGATCTCCTCGGGACCACCGAGAGAGGGCGTCGCGGCAAAATCGAACTCACCGTCTTCGAGGCCTGCCATCTGGGTCAGACGTTGACCCAACGCATCGAGACGCACGACATGCGCATTCATTTGCCCGAGCCGGAGCGCCAGCGCATTGAGGTTATGCTGCGCGGTCTCGCGAGTCGCTTCAAGGACCGCTTCCTGTTCGGCCAGATCGGCGCGCCAGGCGGCGACCTGGTTGGCGGGATTAGCGAGGCCGAAATGAGTCGCCGCCGTGTAACCGCCGTAGAACACGCCGGTGCAGCCGATGAACGCCACCGCCGACAGGCTCAACCAGACCCGACGGGAAGTCAGTCGCAGATGGCCCAGGTGGCCACGATCCTTCGACAGAAGAATTAACTCCATGGGATACCGCCCTGTCCCCTCGTTTGTTCAGTATTGTTCTCGGCGCAGTCTGAGCTTCGCTCATCCGCGGCAGCGTAATTATAGCCTGTTCTGTAAAATGGCACCCGGTAACCCCGCTATCGTAGGGAAACGTCCCGTAGACCGGTAGCTTTGAGTCCCGCCCTTTGAGGCGGTTTGCCTTTGTCGGACTTCGAAGAATGCCCAGAAAATATCATCGATTCAATCATTTGACTCGAAAATGTTGACGCCGGTCTCATATTCATGAACTCCAAACGCCCGCATTCGCTCGCCGAACTCTTCAAAACCGGGAATCTCGCCGACCTCGCGGCTGAGGCCCGTCACCGGGAAGGCCTAACCGCGAGGATACGCGCGCTCTTAGCCGAAGACGAGGCAGCCCATCTCGTAACCGCGAGCATGACACCGGCCGGAGAACTGCTACTGATGATGGATTCTTCCGTGTGGGCGGCGCGCGTGCGTTATCGAGCGAACGACCTCGGTGCCGAAAGGCTGCGGGTTCGCGTGCTGCCGCAAGCGGGTCAGTCGGGCAGCCCCGGGACGAGCTGATAGGCTACGGGCGAGCGACGCTCATCGTCGAAGACGACTTCCTCGTAGCAGTCGGGTTGCGCGATAAGTGCGCGCAGCAAGTTGTTATTGAGATGATGGCCGGACTTGAAGCCCGTGAATTCACCGATCAAACAAGCACCCATGAGGTAGAGATCACCCACGGCGTCGAGAATCTTATGGCGTACGAATTCATCTCTAAAGCGCAGGCCATCCTCATTCAGGACGCGGAACTCATCCATAACGATGGCGTTGTCCAAGCCGCCACCTAGCGTCAAGTCTCGATCTCTCAGGGTCTCTAGGTCACGAAGGAAACCGAAAGTCCGTGCGCGGCTGATCTCCTTCAGGAAAGCCGTCGTCGAGAACTCCAGCGTCGCCGTCTGCCGGTGCTTGCGCAAGACCGGATGGTCGAAATCGATCTCGAAGTGAACACGGAATCCGTCGTAGGGGGCCAGCCGTGCCCATTTGTCGCCCTGATTGACCTCGACGGGCTTACGGATCCGGATGAAACGTTTTTCGGCCGACTGTTCTTCAATGCCGGCGGACTGTAGCAGGAAGATAAACGGTGCTGCGCTGCCATCCATGATCGGGACTTCAGCCGCCGTGAGGTCGACGTAAGCATTGTCGATGCCGAGCGCCGCCATGGCGGATAACAGGTGTTCGACGGTAGCGACTTTGGTATCGCTGTGTTCGAGCGTCGTACCGAGCGTCGTCTGCGTGACGTTGAGCGCACTCGCGGGAATATCGACGGGGGAGTCGAGATCGACGCGGCGAAAAACGATGCCGGAATTGGCGGGCGCCGGCCGTAAAGTCATATAGACCTTTTCGCCGCCGTGTAGGCCAATTCCCGTGGCCCGGATCGATTCCTTCAGAGTACGCTGTTTCAAAACTCCGAGCCTTGAGTCTGTCGCGGCACGTGCCGCCCCGGGCCAGCCTGTGTTCTTTATGGGCGATAGGCTAGTGGATCTCCCCCTGAGTGCCGAAAAACACTAGCATGCGTGCCGAATTCCAGCAAGGAACCGGCCACCGACACGCCATAATAAACCCGCGCAGCGTAATTAGGGCTGCCACTAATCGGCTTGCCGGCGCAAAAAAGCCGGGATATCGAGCATATCCTCGAGATCGTCGGTCGAAGACGCGACTCCATCCCCGACCGCTTTCTTGCGTTGGACCGCAGGTTTATCGAGCTCGGCGTAGTTCGGTTCACCGCCCACAGACCGGCGGACGACCTTCACCGGAGTCTCGGCGACACCGGCGCCCTGACCTAGCCCCGTCGCCACGACCGTCACCCGAATCTCCTGCGCCATATCGGGATCGATGACCGTGCCGACGACGACCGTCGCGTCATCCGAGGCAAACTGCTTGACAGTCTCGCCGACCTCCTGAAACTCGCCAATCGACAGATCCATGCCGGCCGTGACATTGACGAGCACGCCGTTCGCCCCGGCCAGGTTGATGTCCTCGAGCAGCGGGCTCGAGATGGCCGCCTCGGCCGCTTCGTGAGCTCGCCCGTCACCGCTGGCAATCCCGGACCCCATCATTGCCATGCCCATCTCCGACATGACGGTGCGCACGTCGGCGAAGTCGACGTTAATGAGCCCCGGTCGCGTGATGAGCTCCGCAATACCCTGTACGGCGCCTTGCAGCACCTGATTCGCGGCCCGGAAAGCATCCAGCAGCGTTGTATCCGGCCCGAGTACGGTCAGGAGCTTCTCGTTGGGGATCGTAATCAGCGAGTCGACATAGCGGCCAAGCTCCGCGATGCCTTGATCGGCGATCAGCATGCGCTTGCTGCCCTCCATCGTAAACGGTTTGGTCACCACGGCGACCGTCAAGACGCCGAGTTCCTTGGCAAGCTGGGCGACGACCGGAGCCGCTCCCGTACCGGTACCACCCCCGAGCCCGGCAGTGATGAACAACATGTCCGCCCCGGCAACGACTTCCTGGATCCGGTCGCGATCTTCCATCGCGGCCTGCCGGCCGATCTCGGGATTAGCGCCGGCTCCCAGCCCCTTCGTGATATTGCAGCCGATCTGAATTCCCGTCTTCACCCGAGCGCTCTTCAGGGCCTGCGCGTCCGTATTCGTGCAGATGAAATCCACCCCCTCGATTCCGGATGCCACCATGTGTCCCACGGCGTTCCCTCCGCCGCCACCGATTCCCATTACTTTGATGACTGCGGTTTCGGCATGCCCATCCATTAATTCGAACATCTCCAGACTCCTTATTTATGCGCTCAGAAATTTCCTTGAAACCAGGCTTTCATTCGATCAAAAACACTAAAAACTCCGGCCTTGGAGGCCGCTGCGCCAGCTTGCGCCTCGGCCGCTTCCTTCCCGTATAGGAGAAGGCCTACGGCCGTGGCGTGAATCGGGTTGCGCACAACGTCGGCGAGGCCCTCGATGTACTGGGGTATTCCCAGGCGCACCGGTACGTGAAAAATCTCCTCGGCGAGTTCAACCGCGCCTTCCATCTTCGAGCTACCGCCAGTCAGGACGATGCCCGCCGCGATGAGTTCCTCGAAGCCGGAGCGTCTGAGTTCGTCGCGCACGAGCGAGAACAACTCCTCGTAGCGCGGCTCCACGACCTCGGCGAGTGTCTGTCGGGCCAATCTGCGCGGCGGCCGATCGCCGACGCTCGGCACTTCGATCGTCTCGTCCGGGTTCGCGAGTTGCGAGAGTGCACACGCGTACTTGATCTTGATCTCCTCTGCGTACTGGGTCGGCGTACGCAGAGACACGGCGATGTCATTGGTGACCTGATCTCCGGCGATCGGGATCACGGCCGTATGCTGGATAGCACCACCGCGGAACACCGCGATGTCGGTCGTGCCGCCGCCCGTATCGACGAGGCAGATGCCGAGGTCCTTCTCGTCCTCGGTGAGCACTGAATAGCTCGAAGCGAGTTGTTCGAGGACGATATCCTCCACTTCGAGCCCGCAACGCTGCACGCACTTGACGATGTTTTGCGCCGCGCTGACAGCCCCGGTAACGAGATGCACTTTCGCCTCGAGACGAATCCCCGACATCCCGACGGGCTCGCGGATACCCTCCTGGGAATCGATAAGAAACTCCTGCGGCAGAACATGCAGTATCCGTTGATCGGCGGGGATGGCGACTGCTCGTGCTGCGTCGATTACCCGGTCCACATCACCGCTACTGACTTCTTTGTCGCGGATGGCGACGATTCCGTGAGAATTCAAACTGCGGACATGGCTACCGGCTACTCCGGTAAAGACGGCGTTGATTTCACAACCGGCCATGAGTTCGGCTTCTTCGATTGCGCGTTGAATCGACTGAACGGTCGATTCAATATTGACGACGACGCCACGCTTCAGTCCGCGGGAGGGATTCGAGCCGATGCCGATCACTTCTATTGTATTCTCAGCGGCAAGTTCGCCGACGACAGTGACGACCTTTGAGGTGCCGATGTCGAGCCCGACGATGAGCTTGCGGTCGCTGCGTTTAGCCACCAGCCGGACCTCCTGTGGACTCACTAACCTGGAGCCCCGAATGGCTCGACCAGCCGACCGCGAAGCCGTTCGTGTAGCGCAGATCGACGTATTCGATGCGGTGCATCTCGACCGCCAATGCCGGCACGACGACCGTAAAGAACCGCGCCAGGCGCTGCTCGATATCGCGCCTTCCGAGGCGTATTTCCTGACCGCTCGTAAGCTCAATCTGCCATGCGCCGCGGTCATCCATCGTCAGCGCATCCAACGTCAGATTCGCCTCGGCAAGGGGCCCGCGTAGCGCCAGATACTGGCTCGCAACGCGCCCTTCACCGCCTGCTGGACCCGTGAGATGCGGCAGCTCCGGGAATTTATAACGGGATTCGTCGGTAAACAACTCCCCGCGTGTGTTCAGCAGGCCGGTATCTCCCCAGCGGGCCGCGGCCTGATGCTCGGCGATGCGGACCGTGAGTGTATCGGGCCAGACGCGAGCGATCTCGACCTCGTCGACCCAGTCGAGCGTCGCGACGAGGCGGTGCAACTGGCTCAAGTTGCTCGAGAGGAAGCCGCGATCGAGCGCCGGCGCGAGAGCCGCTTCTACCTGAATCGGTGTCACGCGTTGAAAAGCGCCCTCGAGCTGCAATATGTCGACCGGATGATCCAACAGAGCCTCGGTAGCGAAGAACGTCCCCGCCAACGTCGAGAGGACTGCCGGTGGAATCAAGACAGCACGCAGATTGATTCTGATCGTCGGTAACGATGGCCGTCGCTTCACGGTCTTGCGCCGATTGATCTTCGAGCGTTTCACCGTGTCTCCTCGACAGGACGCTCTTCCGAGTCGTCGACCGGAGCATCGCCGATGATTCGCACCTCGAGTTGCAGTTCCGAATCCGCGTGCTCTGCAACCCGTTCGCGTACCGTCTCGATCAACGTCTCGATCTCGGTCGCAGTAGCGGATCCGCGGTTTACGATGAAGTTCGCATGCTTCTCGGAGACGATCGCATCCCCTATCGTCGTCCCCTTGAGACCCGCCCGTTCGATGAGTTGAGCGGCGAATTGTCCGGGAGGATTGCGGAACACGGAACCACAACTGAGTTTCCCCAGCGGCTGCGAGTCCCCGCGAGTGCGCAACATCGACTTGATGTCCGTCATGTTCGCATCTCGATCTTCGTCGAATACGAATGTCGCACCGAGGAACCATTCGGCGACCGTTCCGCTGACGGATCGGTAACCGACCTCGAAATCCTCCCGCGCACGGTTTCGGAGCTCGCCGTCGCGATCGATTGTCTCGACGCTTTCAACATGCTCCCAGGTCTCGCCGCCGAAGGCACCGGCATTCATCGCCAACGCACCACCGATCGTCCCAGGGATACCGGCGAAAAATGCCGCGGGGCCGAGCTTCCAGCGCACACACTGACGTGCGAAAACAGCACAGGGGACACCAGCACCGGCGTGGATGCGCGTTTCGTCGATGCGTTCCGTTGCCGTCGGTAACTTTACCGTACAGATCACCGCGCCTCGGACACCGCCGTCCCTTACGAGCAGATTCGAGCCGAGACCAACCCAGTAGAGCGATGTCTCATCCGGAAGCGACCGTAGATAATCTTGTAACGACTCGACGCTCGTGGGCTTGAAGAACTGATCGGCCGGCCCACCGACCCGCCATGAGGTATGCCGACTCATCGGCTCGTCATACAGGAGCTCATGCTTGGGCGTCATCGACTTCATCGCCACGCTCACTTCTCGACTCCGACTGGCACCTTCGTCGCGAGGAGGTCCGGCAACGTCCGCGCGATGGCGCCAATGCTGCCGGCGCCTAATGTAAGCACGACGTCATTCGCGCGGACGACTTCTGCGAGCGTTGGCGCAAGTGTCTCGAGTTCCTCGATGAAGATCGGTTCCACCGAACCGCGGGCACGCACGGCGCGTGCCAACGAACGACCATCGGCGCCGACGATCGGTTCTTCACCCGCGGGATAGATGTCGGTCAGCAGGAGTGCGTCGACTTTGGCCAGTACCTGCGCGAAGTCGTCGAAGAGTTCGTGCGTGCGTGTGTAGCGATGCGGCTGGAACGCGACGACGAGGCGCCGTTCCGGCCAGGTCTCACGCGCGGCTGCAAGCGTCGCCGCGATCTCCGTCGGATGATGCCCGTAGTCGTCGACGAAGGTCACGAGGCCGTTCGGCGTCGTGACCGTGCCGAGCACCTGAAAGCGGCGATCGATACCCGAAAACTCGGCGAATGCCTTCTCGATGGCGCGATCATCAACCCCCAACTCACCGGCTACGGCGACAGCCGCAAGCGCATTCAACACGTTGTGCCGACCCGGCAGGTTGAGTGTCAGCCGAAGCGGTTCCGGGTCCGCACGCTGGACCTCGAACGTCGTCTGCAAACCCGAGGTCCGCGCATTACGCGCCTGAATATCGGCACTTTCCGCGAATCCGTAGGTGACAACGCGCCTGCCGAGTCCGAGAGTGAGCTCACGCGTATTCGTGTCGTCGGCACACATCACCGCCAGGCCATAGAAGGGCAGGTTGTGGAGAAACTCCATGAACCCCTGTTTCAGCCTGGTGAGCTCACCTTCATAGCTCGTCAGATGATCGGCGTCGATGTTGGTCACGATAGCAATCATCGGCTGAAGATGCAGGAAGGACGCATCGCTTTCGTCGGCTTCCGCGACGAGATAGCGGCCGGAGCCCAGCTTCGCGTTGGCGTCAACGCTGACGAGCCGGCCGCCGATGACGAAGGTCGGATCCAGGCCGCCCTCTGCAAGTACGCTGGCGACGAGACTCGTGGTAGTTGTCTTACCGTGCGTCCCAGCCACCGCGATGCCATAGCGAAAGCGCATGAGCTCGGCGAGCATCTCTGCGCGCTGCACGACCGGAATCCGCCGTCGCTCCGCTTCGGTGACCTCCGGATTCGTTGCCGCGATCGCGCTGGAAACCACGACGACGTCCGCGTCATGGAGATTATTCGCATCGTGGCCAATGAATACGCTCGCGCCCAATGCTACGAGCCGATCGGTGACGGCGTTGCGAACCAGATCCGATCCTTGAACGTCGTAACCGAGGTTGATCAGGACCTCGGCGATTCCGCCCATACCAACGCCACCGATTCCGACGAGGTGAATGTGTTGGATGACACCCATGCGATCGGTCATGAGCGCACCTCGGCCAGTTCGAGACAGGCATCCGCCAGAATTTCGGCGGCCCGTGGCTTCGCCTGCGCCCTGGCGCTTTCGGCCAAACGCACGAGCGACTCGTGATCCTTGAGGAAGCGTGAGAGTTCATTCGCCAGGCGTTCTGGATCGAGTTCGCTCTCGGGAATGACTATCCCTGCGCCCTGCTCGGCGAAACTCATGGCGTTCTTGAGTTGGTGATCGTCGACGGCATGCGGGAATGGGATCAATACGGCACCTATACCGGCCGCAGCCAGTTCCGAGACCGTCAACGCCCCGGCGCGACAGATCACGAGATCAGCCCAACCGTAGGCGGCGGCCATGTCGTCGATGAACGCATCGAGTCTGAGATCGAGCGTCGTGGCAGCGTACGCCCTGCGCGCGTCGCCTATACCTAAGCCGGCCTGATGCCAGACTTCGATTTTCGCCTCCGCGGGTAACCGCGCAAGCGCAGCCGGCACCTTCTCATTGAGGACGCGCGCGCCCTGGCTACCGCCTAGCACGAGCACGCGCATTACCGCGCCGGCACGAGAAGCGAAACGCTCCGTCGGAATAGGCAACGCAACGATCGACCGGCGGACGGGATTACCGATGAGTTCGACGTCCACGGTCGTGGGAAAACTGTTAGGGAACGCACCGAAGACTCGCCGCGCGAGGCGCGCAAGAATTCGATTAGTCGTTCCGGCGACGGCATTCTGTTCGTGGATCAGTAGGGGTCTCCGAGTAAGCCACGCGGCAAGCCCGCCCGGACCCGAAACGAAACCACCGAGACCGAGCACCACGACGGGCCGGCGGCGGCGCAGCGCGGCGAGCGCCTGAGCAACTGCCAGAAGCACACGAAATGGCGCCATGAGCCAGGCCAGTGGGCCGCGTCCTCTCACTCCCGACACCGAGATCCATTCCACCTCGATACCCGCTTCGGGAACGAGGCGCGCCTCCAACCCCTTGCGCGTTCCCATCCAGACAACAGTCTTTGATCGTTGGCGGAGTTCATTCGCGACCGCAAGGCCTGGAAACACGTGCCCGCCCGTGCCTCCAGCGAGAATCATAATTGGACTACCACTCACCGCCGCCGCTTCCTCCCTTCTCCTGCCTCGGCGCTCCGGGCAGCCTGCTGGACCTCGTGATAGATGCGGACGAGCAAGCCAAGCGATAGCAATGTGATCACGGCACTCGTACGCCCGTAACTGATCAAGGGTAGTGTCAGACCCTTGGTCGGCAGGAGCCCCATGTTCACGCCCATATTGATGAACGCCTGCAACCCGAGCGTCAGCGCCAGACCCGTACTGACGAGGCCGTGAAACGGCAGCCCTAATGCCGCCGCTCTGGGGCCGAGCGCGATCGCCCGGTATACGATCACGCTGAACAACAGCACCGTCAGCGTCACACCAACGAAACCAAGCTCCTCAGCCAGGACGGCGAAGACGAAGTCCGTGTGTGCCTCCGGCAGATAGAACAACTTCTGCACGCTATCGCCCAAGCCTACGCCAAACCAATCGCCGCGGCCGATCGCAATCAGCGACTGCGTAAGTTGAAAGCCGCTCCCAAAGGGATCGGCCCATGGATCCAAAAAAATTTTTAGCCGTTCGAGCCGGTAGGGGGAAGTGATCGCAAGTGTCACCAACCCGCCGGTAGCGACGATTGCGCACAACGCGAAGTCGCGAAGCCTGGCGCCACCGATAAACAGTAAGCCCAGACTCGTCACTGTCAGCACGACTGCGGCACCGAAATCCGGTTCTTTGAGCAGTAGCCCGCACGCCAGCGTAACCACGAGCATCGGCTTCAGGAAGCCCAGGAGGCTCGCACCGAGATCCTGCTGGTGGCGAACGATATAGCTTGCGAGATAGAGAATGAGACACACGCGGGCGGGTTCGGAAGGCTGCACCGTAAACGGCCCGAGATCCAGCCACCGAGTGCTGTTGTTCGCCGTATGGCCGAGGCCCGGCACGAGCACGGAGACCAGCAACGCCATACAGCCCAACAACAGCAGCCAATTCATTCGGAACCAGACGTCCGTGGGAATCATCATGACGGTCAGTGCAACGAGGCACCCGATCGACAGTGCGCCCAACTGCCTGAGCAGGAAGAACAGCGGTGCTCCCATCTCTTGATCGGCAAGCGAGATCGACGCCGAGCTGACCATGACCGTGCCCAGAACCATGAGTGCGATGATGGCGGAGAGCGATGGCCCATCCAGATTGAAGCCGCGAATCTCCAGGCCCTGGTTCATCTCGTTAAGTCCTGGACGGTGGCGGTGAATGCATCACCTCTCACCGTGTAGTCCGTAAACATGTCGAGGCTTGCGCAAGCCGGTGACAGAAGAATCGTCGCTCCTGAGGTTGCTAACGCCCACGCGAGCTCGACGGCGGCGGGGAGATCTCCGGCGACGCGAGTCGGGCAGCAGTCCGATAACACGGCTTCGAGTTGCTCTGACGCCTCGCCAATCAAGACGGCGCCCAGGAGTTTGCCGCGCGCACTCGCGGCAAGGGGGCCGAAGTCCGCACCTTTGCTCCGCCCGCCGGCGATCAGCACGAAGGGGCCTTCGAGACCCTCGAGCGCGGCAACGCTCGCAGCAACGTTCGTTCCTTTCGAATCGTTGATGAACGTCACGCCATCCTTCTCACCAACCCATTGGCAGCGATGCGGCAGACCGGGGAACCGGTGTAAAGCCTCGAGCTGGGGTGAGAGATCGCGATCGAGGACATTGCCGAGTGCAAGCGCTGCGAGGGCGTTAGATTCGTTGTGGGCGCCCGGCAGGCGCATCACCGAGACAGGTGTGAGCGGCTTCTCGCTGCTCGCGAGCCAGCGCTCCCCCTCATGCTCCATGATTCCAAAACCGTTCGGCGGTACCACTTTCAATGAATAGGGAATGACTTGCGGGTGTTCGCCGGCCATCTCGCGAACGAGGGGATCGTCCCAGTTGACTATCGCCGTCCTTGCCGCGCGCAAGAGCTTCGCCTTGACTGCAGCGTATTCCGCCAGCGTGCCGTGCCTGTCGAGATGATCCGGTGAGATGTTGAGAACGACCGCGGCATCAGGCGTCAGGCTGTAGGTCGTCTCGAGCTGAAAACTCGACAGTTCCAGGAGATATAACTCGGCAGTCTCTTCAAGGAGCTGCAGCGCTGGCGGACCGAGATTGCCGCCGGCGGCGACGTCGAGACCCGTGGCGGAGAGCATTCGATCCAGTAGCGTCACGACCGTGCTCTTGCCATTCGATCCCGTTACGGCCAGCACCGGGGCGACGACATCGCGTGCGAACAGTTCGATGTCGCCGACGACCGGGATACCCAACCGGCGTGCTTCTTTCGCTATCGGCGTGTCGAGCCCGAGGCCCGGCGACAAGACAACCTGGTCGACACCGTTGAGGCAACGCGCGTCCTCGCTCCCGAGGATCGCCTGAATACCCGGGTGGGAGTCGTGCAACTCCACGAGACCCGGCGGTGCCGAACGGTCGTCGATTACCGTCACGTCGACGTCACGTGCCGCGAGATAACGGGCTGTCGCGACTCCGGTGACACCGAGTCCAACCACCAACATCCGGCTCTCATGCGCCGCGATCGTCACTGCGCCCCCATCGTGTCGTTCACTGTTCCGTCCTACAGTCCTCATCATCTAAGTTATCTGATCACCTGATCTTCAGACTAGCCAATCCAATCAGAACCAGGATCACCGTGATGATCCAAAAACGCACGATCACTTTCGGTTCCGCCCAACCCTTGAGCTCGAAGTGATGGTGCAGCGGCGCCATGCGAAAAACACGCCGGCCTGTCATCTTGTAGGAGGCAACCTGGATTATGACCGAGACGGTTTCGACGACGAAAACACCGCCCATAATGAACAACACCAGTTCTTGCCTCACCACCACAGCCACTAGGCCTAAGGCGGCACCGAGCGCTAATGCTCCGATGTCGCCCATGAAGACCTGAGCGGGATAGGTGTTGAACCACAAGAAGCCCAGACCGGCGCCAGCCAGGGCCGCACAGAAAACTAACATCTCACCGGATCCCGGAACGTAGGGGATGCCGAGATAGCCCGAGAAAACTACGTTACCCGCCGCATAGGCGAAGACGCCTAACGCGCTGCCGATGAGTACCGCGGGCATGATCGCGAGCCCATCCAGGCCGTCGGTCAGATTGACGGCATTGGATGCACCGACGATGACGAGATAGGTAAACGGAACGTAGACGAAGATACTCAGCGGTATCATCGTGTCCGGTAAATAGGGAATTAAAAGCGCCCGCTCGACATCAGGGTTCTCCGCCGTCAGGTACAGTGCGAGCGCGCCGCCGATGCCGACGATGGACTGCCAGAAGAACTTGCTCGACGGACGAAGCCCCTTCGAGTCGCCGATGACGAGCTTCTTGTAATCGTCGACGAAACCGATGACGCCGAAAGCCAGCGTCGCGATCAGGACGATCCAGACGAAACGATTCGTCAGGTTGCCCCACAGCAGCGTGCTGACGACGATCGCGAAGAGGATCAGCGCACCGCCCATCGTCGGCGTGCCGGCTTTGGGCAGATGCGTTTCGGGCCCGATTTGCCGTACATTTTGACCGACGTGGCGCAAGGAGAGTCGCTGAATCAGAAACGGACCCATCGCGAACGAGAGAACTAGTGCCGTCAACGCGCCGAGGATCGCCCGCATCGTCAGGTAACCGAAGATGTTGAAGCCAGAATGCAGGCGCGTCAGGTATTCGGCGAGATAGATCAGCACGCGGGCACCTCGTCGCTTTTCAGCAGGCTGACGAGTTGATCGAGACCCATCACCCGGGATCCCTTGATGAGAATCGTGACGTCCTCGGCCAACATGCCTTCGATCGCTTCAGCGAGAGCGGTGACATCGTCGAACGACTGCGCCTCGCTACCGAAGGCGTCGGTCGCGTGCCGGCTCAGCACCCCAAGTGTTAGTAGCCGATCGCAACGTTCGGCGGCATAACACCCGATGTCGCGGTGCAATTCCTCGGCCTGCGGCCCGAGCTCGGCCATGTCGCCGAGAATCAGGACGCGCACGCTGCTGGCCTGCACGAGATAATCCAGCGCGGCCCGCACCGAAGCCGGGTTGGCGTTGTAGCTATCGTCGATGATGGCCGCGCCGCTGCGCCCGCGCAGCACGTTCAGACGACCCTTTACGGCGTGTGCGCTATTGAGTCCGTCGACGATGTCTTCGGTCACCGTGCCCAGCGCGTGCGCGGCCGCAGCTGCCGCGAGCGCGTTCAATACATTGTGCTCGCCAACGAGCGGCAGATCGATGTCCACGCGCTCCCCTTCCGGAAGCTGCAGCACGAACCGGCAACCCGCGACCCCGGCAACGATGTTGCCGGCTACAGTGCAGTCGGCGCCGGTGCCAAGACCGAAAGTCAGGACGGTTTCCGCATGGCTGCGCGCACGCCAGTCACCACAGTAGTCATCATCGGTGTTAATGACGGCCGTACCGGCACGTGGCAGATGATCGAGTAGCTCGCCTTTCGCGGCCGCGACGCCGGCAAGCGAGTTGAAACCTTCGAGATGCGCCGCGTAGGCATTCGTGATCACGCCGACCGTCGGCTGCACGAGACCACTCAAGTAATCGATCTCGCCCGCGTGATTCGCGCCGAGCTCGACTACGAGTACCTCGTGCTCGTCCTCGAGCGCCATGAGCGTCAGCGGGACGCCGATATCGTTGTTGAGATTGCCCGCGGTCACGCAAACATTACGCCGGTATTTCAATATGCTTGCGATGAGCTCTTTGACGGTCGTTTTGCCGTTGCTGCCGGTCACGGCGACGACAGGAATGGGGAAGTTCTCTCGCCATGCACGCGCCATCAGACCGAACGCGATGCGTGTATCGGTGACCGCAACTTGCGGCAGCGGCACCTCTGCGCGGCGCGATACCAACGCCCCGGCGGCGCCCCTAGCGTGAGCGTCAGCCACAAAATCGTTGCCATCGAAATTCTCGCCCTTAATCGCCACGAACAGCGCGCCGTCGTCGAGGCTGCGACTATCGATGCTGACCGCACCGAAGCCCGTATCCTCACCGATCAGGCGGACCTGCAGCTCGTCCGCGACCGCCGCAAGTGTTCGCGCCATCACCCGCGCCCCCCCAGTGCATCCTCCGCGACGGCCCGATCGCTGAACGGCCGCTGCTCGCCGGCGATCCACTGGAATTCTTCGTGGCCTTTGCCCGCCACGAGCACGACGTCTTCAGCGCGGGCCTGGCTGATCGCATCAGTGATCGCTCGGCGACGATCGTGTTCGACCCAGACATCGGGGTGCGCGATCAATCCGACGCGAATGTCGGCCACGATCGCGCCCGGGTCTTCCTCGCGTGGGTTGTCGTCAGTCAATACGATGTGATCGGCGAATTTGCCCGCGGCGCTTCCCATGGCGGCGCGTTTGCCGGCGTCCCTCTGGCCGCCGCAGCCGAAGACGCACCAGACTTTGTCGCCGCCAAGCCTGCGCAGCGATTGGAGGACCCTAATAAGTGCATCCGGCGTGTGCGCGTAGTCGACCACGACCCAGGGCAGATCGCCACCACCTAGAACCTGCATTCGGCCGACCAGCCCTGCACATCGGCTCAACGAGTCGCAGGCATCGGCGAATGGCACGTCCCAGGCCAGCAGGGCGCCGAGCGCGACGAGCAGATTCTCGGCATTGAAGTCGCCGACGAGCGGGGAGGTCACGACACGGCCCACACCCGGGCCTTGCACCTCGATCTCCATGCCGGCCAAGTCGGCTCGAACGACGCGACCGCGTATATCGGCGTCGTGTTCGAGGCTGACTTCGATACGGGTTACTGTCGGGTCGAGACGCTCTGCCAGAAAATCGCTCGCGGGGTCGTCCGCAAAAAGGACGGCAGCCTGCAATCCCGGCATTTCGAACAGGCGTGCTTTCGCCTCGCGGTAACTATCGAGGTCACCGTGGTAGTCGAGATGATCGCGGGACAGGTTCGTGAAAGCAGCGGTCTGGAACTCGAGCCCCGCGATTCGATCCTGGGCAAGCGCGTGAGAACTCACTTCCATGGCTGCAAAGTTAACGGCCAGGGATCGGAGCGTGCGGTGCAGGGTCATGCAATCCGGTGTCGTTAGATTCTGCGGGACGACGTCGGGCGGGATGCCGTGACCGAGCGTGCCAAGATAGCCACATGGCACGCCGTGGAACGTCTGTGCCTGGGCAATGAGATGAGCTACGGTGCTCTTACCGTTCGTGCCCGTGACGCCGGCCAGGGCCAGCGGCTCTGCCGCGCGGCCGAAGAAAGCCTTGGCGAGCTGACCTAGCCGTTCTTTAAGCCCGGGGACGGCGAGACTCGGCGCGGCCACGTTGTCGTGATCCGGTGAAGGCTCGTAGACGATGACCACCGCACCGCGCGCCAGCGCCTCGTCGACGAAATCCAGGCCATGACTTTGACTACCTGCGATCGCGAGGAAAGCCGCGCCGGGCCGAACCTGCCTGCTGTCGAGTACGAGATCCTCGATCTCGACGCCGCGCAAGTCGCCAGCCGCCGAACCCAACAATTCCCCGAGAGTCATCGCCGCTGTGGCCAGAGCCGCCATCATGGAGTGGCCTCGGCCTGGGCCATAATCGTGAGTGGCGGCTGCTCGAGACCGTCGGGCGGGACAGCTAAGAGACGGAGTGCCCCCGAAAGGATGCGCGCGAATACCGGCGCAGCAACCTGACCGCCGTAGTAGTCCTCGCCCTGGGGCTCGTCGATCACGACGACGGCCACGAGTTTCGGATCGCTGACGGGCGCGAGTCCAGCGAATACGGCGAGGTACCGATCGTCCGAGTAACCCCCGACGTCAATTTTTTTCGCGGTACCGGTCTTGCCGGCGACGCGGAAGTTCGCGATCGATGCTCGCTGTCCGGTTCCGGCCGGCGAGACCACGGTCTCCAACATGTTGCGGAGCGACCGCGCTGTCTCCACCGACACGATCCGTTCGCCGGCAACCTCTTCCTCCTGGGCGACCATTGAGATGGGCCGGCGGATACCATCGGCGGCGATGATGCTGTAAGCCTGAGCGAGCTGCAGCGCGGTGACCGAGAGCCCGTAGCCGTAAGCCAGCGTCGCCTGTCCTACCGGTCGCCAGTATCGCGGATCGTTGAGCACGCCGGCAGACTCGCCGGGAAAGCCACTATCGGTCAGGCGGCCGATGCCGAAACTGGTCAACACCGACCAGAGCTGGTCCCGGTCGAGCTGGAGGCCGAGTCTGCCCGCCCCCACGCTGCTCGACTGAGCGAGCATCGTCGTGATATCGATCTCGCCGAGATTGTTGTAGTCCTCGGTGAGGATATTTCCGCCGACACGCAGATACCCGGGCGAGGTATCGATTATCGAGTCCGGTCCGTAGTCACCGGATTCCAGCGCGGCCGCCACGACGAGCGGTTTGAAACTCGAGCCCGGCTCGAAGATATCCGTTACGGCGCGATTGCGGTAACGAGCGACGTCGAGCTGAGTGCGGTCGTTCGGGTTGTAAGAGGGCTGGTTGACCATCGCCAGCACTTCGCCATTCGTCGTATCGAGGATCACGACCGAACCCGAGAGCGCATTGCTCTCCAGTACGGCCTGCATGAGCTCGCGGTAGGCAAGATATTGAATACGCAGGTCGAGGCTCGTTGTGAGCGTACGGCCCGGCTGCGCAGCGTTGATGAGTTCGACGTCTTCGATGACGCGGCCGAGCCTGTCCTTCAGTACGCGTTTCGCGCCGGTGTCGCCCGTGAGCCAATAGTTATACGCGAGTTCGAGGCCTTCTTGGCCTTGATCGTCGATATCAGCAAAGCCGAGTACGTGGCCGGCGACCTCACCCGCCGGGTAGTAGCGACGATATTCCCGGAGCGTACTGACGCCGGGTAGACCGAGACCTAGCGCTCTTGCAGCATGGTCGGGCCGCAGATGGCGCCTAAGATATACGAACTCGCGATCGAGGTTGCTCGTGATCCGGCGGGCGAGCCAGTCCGGTTCGAGTTCGAGCACCTCCGCCAGTTCGCCGAGCCGCTCGAGCGCGGGCTTGAGCACCTGCGGATCGGCCCAGATACTGTCGACCGGCGTACTAACCGCCAACGGTTCGCCGCGTCGATCCGTTATCGGCCCGCGGTGAGCGGATATCTGGACGGTTCTTAGGTGCCGGTCATCGCCCTGCGCTCCGAGAAAATCCTTCTTGGCTATCTGCAGATAGAGAACCTGCCCCTCCAAAACGGCACCGGCGGCGATGATGACTGCGAGTAACACGGAACTCCGCCAGGGCCGCCAAACGACTACGGGTGTCTTGCGACGGCTAGTCATGGCGCCGGCTCTGCGACCACAATGATCTCGTCGGGCATCGGATGATCCAGCGAGAGACGTTCTCTCACCACAGCTTCAACTTGCGAGTGCGCGCCCACGGTGCTTTCTTCGAGTTGTAGCCGACCCCAGTCGACCTGCAGTCGGTCGCGCTCCCTGTTCAGGGACTCCAGCTCGACAAACAGCTGCCTGGCCTGATGCTTGGTCCGGATGACCCAGACACCGGAGATCACGACAGCAGCAGCCAACGGCAGGCATACAGAGAGCTGCAGGTGCTGGCTCTTCACGTGGCAGCGACTCCGAGGCGCTCGGCGACGCGCAAACGCGCGCTGCGCGCGCGTGGGTTTTCATCGACTTCTGCCGCCGACGGCCGGATCAGCCGGCCGATACGGCGCAGGCGAGGCAACGCATGCGACGGGATATCCGGAAGTCCCCTGTAAGCAGGGTCACCCTGTGACTCGCGCGCGATGAAGCGCTTCACGATCCGATCTTCCAGGGAATGAAAACTGATCACACAGAGCCGGCCGCCGACGGTCAAAAGCTCGAGGCATTGCGCAAGCACCTGCTCCAGAGCCACAAGCTCGGCATTGACCTGAATCCGGATCGCCTGGAATACGCGTGTCGCGGGATGGATGCGGCTGCCGCGGTAGCCGGAACTCGCCTCGACGAGTTCGACGAGTCGGCGCGTCGTCGTTATGGGCGCATCGGCGCGAGCGCTGACGATTGCCGCGGCGATCCGGCGCGCGCGTGGCTCCTCGCCGAACCGGAACAGCATGCGGCGAAGCTCCTGTTCCTCGACCTGCGCCAGCCACTCAGCGGCGGTTTCTCCTCTGGAAGTATCCATGCGCATGTCTAGCGGGCCGTCGTGAGCGATACTGAAGCCGCGTTCGGCGGTATCGAGCTGCGGCGAGGACGTGCCGAGGTCGAGTAATATGCCGGCCAGCGGATGCCCCTTGGGCCATTCCTTGGCATGGCGCCCGAGTGACTCGAAACCGCTATGCTCGATCACAAAACGTGGCTCCGTCGCAAAGCGTGTGCGGCCGTCTGCCACAGCTTCGGGATCCTTATCCAGAGCGAACAATCTTCCCTGCTCCCCGAGTTGCGCGAGAATGAGAGCGCTATGCCCACCGCGACCGTAGGTCCCATCGACATACCATCCGTTCCCAGAAATCGCCAAGCCCTCCAGCGCCTCTTTCACCAGCACCGGCTGATGATGAGCCTTGGTTTTCAATCGCTACGTCGCTCAGAGAGTCAGCGTTTCAAGTTCGGGTGGCATGCCGGCGCCGTCGTCAGAGTCGTCTCCCGACCGCCATGCGTCTCGACGCTGGTTCCACCGTTCTTCGTCCCATAGCTCGAATTTGTTACCCTGACCGATGAGCATCGTTTGCTTGTCGAGGCCCGCGAACTCGCAGAGGACTTTCGACAGCAGGATGCGGCCGTGGCCGTCCAGTTCGACATCGGTGGCATAACCCACCATGAGGCGCTGAGTTTCCCGCGCTCGTTTGTTGAAGGACGGTAAGCGATCCAGCTTGCGCTGGACTTCCTCCCAGTCAGGTAGGGGGTAGATGAGGAGGCAATGATCTCTATCAACGGTGACGACGAGTTGCCCTTCGCAACGGCTCGCGAGGCGTTCCCGATATCGACTCGGGATCGCCACCCGCCCTTTCGAATCCAGGGTAACTTTGGAAGCGCCGCGGAACATAGCCGTTCCATTTTTCCCCACTTCTTACCACTTTGGCCCACTATAAGAAGGCGGACCCGGCACTGTCAACCGACGAGACCGGTATTTTTTTTGTTTGCCAGTAAGTTAGCGTCGGGAACGGAGAATCTGATACTCTCCGCGTCGACTAAAAATCAAGGAGTTATGAACGCTAACTCGACTCACTTCTAGAATCTGAGCCGAAAACGCGTACAGACCGCCAAACAAAGAGAGTGGGAGCCGGCCTGTAAGCCGGGTTCTGTCGAGAGCAGTCATTCATCTCGAATGCGCGTCACCGCGCACCTCTAGCGACCTACCCGGGAGCTCGTGTGGGCACACTATAACGCTCCCCTATTCGGCCTTGCTCCGGGTGGGGTTTACCCTGCCGCAGTGTGTTGCCACCTGCGCGGTGCGCTCTTACCGCACCTTTTCACCCTTACCGAGCTCGCGCCCGGCGGTATATTTTCTGTGGCACTGGCCGTAGGCTCACACCCCCCAGGCGTTACCTGGCACCCTGCCCAATGGAGCCCGGACTTTCCTCCGGGGCTATCCGAAGATACCCCAGCGACTACCCGGCCGACTCCCACCGCCAAGGTTATCAGAGCGCTTCTCGCGGCGCTCGGTTCCACTGCCGTACCTAATGCCACGGTGACCGAGACCGGCGGGTGGAATGGTTCGTGTCGACCCGAAGACCTCTGGGAATAATGTCAACAGGAGCGTGGTGGGTAAGGCGCAGGGGAGACATGACCATCGCAACCGCCGTTTGCGGCTTGGCCAAGCGACGTATCGCGGCCAGGGGGCCGTTCCTACCCTGTCGATCGGCGTAGCCGAGTCAGTCCGGGATGCGGGTCAGGCGGTAAATCTCGTTGCGGGAGAACCCCGTGATCTCGGCCGTCGCCGCGACGGCCGCTTTCGCCGAAAGGTCGGGGGTGAGGATCGCGAAAACACGCTCTACCTCGGCAGCGGTCGCCGAATCGGCACCGGGGCGGCCCGCAACGAGCAACACGAACTCACCCTTGAGCGGGATATCGTCTCCGAGTTGGCTCGCGAGTTCGGCCAGCGTGCCCGTCGCGACTTGCTCGTGGAGTTTCGTGAGTTCGCGCGCAATCGCGGCTGAGCGATTCGGACCGAAACGCGCCATGAGCGCCTCGAGCGTCTCCACGACCCGATGGACCGCCTCGTAGAACACCATCGTGCGGGTCTCGGCCGACAAGAGGTCAAGGTGCTCACGTCGCTGACCGCCGCGGCGTGGCAAGAAACCTTCGAACACGAAGCGGTCCGTCGCAAGGCCGGCGATGCTGAGTGCGGCCACGGCAGCGTTGGGCCCCGGGACGGTAACGACCGGCAGATTCTCGGCCAGAGCGGCACGGACGAGCCTGAGTCCCGGATCACTGATTGTCGGTACACCGGCATCGCTGACGAGCGCAAGCGATTCGCCTTGCTTCAGACGAGCGATCAGCGTCGGTGTCTCTTGCTCTTCGTTATGCTCGTGAAGAGCGATAAGTGGGCCATTCAGCTCGATACTCGATAGCAATCCCCGAGTCCGGCGGGTATCCTCAGCGGCTATCAAATCTACGGCCCCGAGGATGCTACGGGCGCGCAAACTCAGATCGTCCAGATTCCCGATCGGCGTGCCAACCACGTAAAGTGTTCCCGAGGATTCCGCATGCATGAGTTCATGCTGCCTGTGCGGAAGCAGAATGTGCAAGTGCTGATGACGATGAGACAACGGAATAAACTCGCTACCGTAGCCGGCCTGCTCTGGCTCTCGGGCTGCGCGGTCGAGGGGCCGACGGTCTTGACGCCCGAGCAGCAGATGCTGCAACGGGCCGAGGCGTTGGCGCTGTCGGGTGACGTGAGCGGCGCGTTGGCGCTTTACGACGAGCTGACTGCGGCTAGTAGCGGTGAGTGGAGAGCGGCCTATTCGATCACCGGCGCGCGACTCGTGCTGGCGGCGGGGGATACTGTCGCCGCCCGACGCTGGCTCATGCAGGGGGGTGACGCCGGCAACCCGCAGCAACAACAGACGATTCTGGTTCTGGCGGCGACAATAGAGCTTGAGGAAGACCGTCCCGAAACCGCGATCGACATTCTCGACCGGCTCCTGCGGTCACCGGACGATGCGATTCTCATCGAGGCGGCGGCCGTCCGTGCCCACGCCCTGTTCGAGCTGATGCGCGTCGAGGAAGCCGTCACGGTCCTCGTCGAGCGGGAGTTCTGGCTCAATGACGGCGCGGCGGTCCTAGCGAACCACGAGATGATCTGGGTCGGGCTGTCGGAACAGATCTTCGCCAGGCCGCTCGTAGCGAGCGGCGATCCGACGATCGATGGCTGGCTCGCGCTGCAACCGGTGGCGATCGCCTATCGTAGCGACCCGTCGGGACTCCAGCTCGGGTTGATCGGCTGGCGCGATGAGTTTCCTGACCACCCGGCAGCCGAGACCTTTCTTCCGGAACTCCTCGAGCGCTTCCAGCTCTCGCAGATCTACCCCGAGCAGGTTGCGCTGTTGTTGCCCCTCAGCAGCTTCAGCCAGGAAGCCGCTTCAATACGCGACGGCTTTATTGCCGCGCACCTGCGAACGAGCACCACTGATGAACGCGCGCATATCAAGGTATACGACACCGACGTACTCGGAACCGAGGACGCCTACCTTCGCGCCCAGGCCGATGGTGCCGACTTTATCGTAGGTCCGCTGTTGAAACCGAATGTCGACCGGATCGTCGGTAGTGCGGGGCTCACGCCAACGCTGGCGCTGAACTTCGCGCAGAGCGAAGCAACCATGCCCCCGGGTTTCTATCAGTTCGCGTTGGCACCCGAGGATGAGGCCGTCGAAGTCGCTCGCCACGCGACGGCTAATGGAGCCATCACTGCGGTCGCGCTGATTCCCAGCACGGATTGGGGGCTCCGCTTGCTGGGCAGCTTTCAAAGCGAGTTCAAGAGACTCGGCGGAGAGCTGCTGCAATTCCGAGCCTATGATCCGGACGGCCAGGACTTCTCGCAGGCCATCACGACGCTACTGAACCTGGCACGCAGCAATCAGCGCTATCAGCGGCTGGCCGCCAATATCGGCATTCCGCTGGAGTTCGAGCCGCGACGGCGACAGGATATCGACGTCATCTTCGTTGCCACGAGCGCGACTAACGGGCGACTGCTCGCACCTCAACTGCGCTTCCACTACGCAGGCGATTTGCCGACCTATGCGACCTCGGCAGTCTATGGCCCCGCGGGCGGATCCAGCGATAGGGACCTGGACGGTATCCTGTTTCCGGACTCGCCGTGGCTGCTCTCGCCGGATGTTGCCGCAGCCCGCCTGAAGACGGCGCTCGCAACCTATTGGCCGCAACGTGTTGCGCAGTGGCCGCGCTTGTTCGCGATGGGTTTCGATGCCTACCGGCTGATCCCGCTGCTGTACAACCAGAGCGGAGGCTTCACGGCCGTTCCCGCGATGTCCGGCGAGCTGAGTTTGGATGCGGACGGCCGAGTGCATCGCCGCTTGCCCCTGGCTCAGTTTCGCGACGGACAGCCCGTTGCTTTGGGCACCCAGGATGGGAATCTCTCCCAGGAACTCGCGGACCTCAGATAGGCGCGCCCGATCGGGTTGCAGCGCATGAACCGACAGGCAGCCGGCCATACCTGGGAGGCCGTCACCCGCGATTATCTCGAGCAACGCGGACTCCGAATCCTCAAACAGCGCTATAGCTGCCGGCTTGGCGAGTTGGACCTCGTCTGCCGGGACGGAGCCACTCTCGTCATCGCGGAGGTGCGCGCTCGCAAACGCGACAGCATCACTTCGGTCATCGACAGTATAGACCGGAGAAAACAGCGCAAAATAATTCTCGCGACCCGGCACCTTCTCATGCGTAACCCGGCGTGGCACATGGAGCCACTCCGGTTCGACATCTTCGCCGTCAGCGATATCGATACGGCGACCCCGCGGTTTCAGTGGCTGCGGAATGCCTTTTATGCGGACTGAAGAGTAACCTCGGAGATGGGCAAAATTGCCCATGCGGCGCCTTGAAGGGAGCGCCCTTTGCAGGCAGAGTTGCGCCTACCTACAGTCGTCGGCAAGCACATGGACGATCGCGTACTAGCCCACTTTCGCGAGAGCATCGCGGTTAAGCAAGCGTCGGAGAATCTCGCACCGCATATATCGCGCGCAGCCGAACTCATGGCGGAGGCTTTGCTCAACGACGGGAAGATTCTGAGCTGCGGCAATGGCGGCTCGGCGGCCGATGCCCAGCATTTCTCGGGCGAACTGCTGGGCCGATTCGAGAGAGAACGTCCGGGATTACCGGCCGTCGCGCTGACGACCGACACGTCGACACTGACGGCGGTTGCGAACGACTATCACTACGCCGAAGTCTTCGCGAAACAGGTTCGAGCGCTCGGCCAGTCGGGTGATGTCTTACTCGCGATCTCCACGTCGGGAAATTCGGAGAATGTCCTGCGTGCGGTCGCCACGGCACATAGTCGGGGCCTCAAGATCGTCGCTCTGACCGGACGCGACGGCGGCAGCATCGCGCAGAGCCTGAATCCCGAGGACATAGAGTTACGGGCGGCGGCGGACCGAACCTGCCGCGTTCAGGAAGTACACGCTCTGATTATTCATTGTCTTTGCGACCTCATCGACACCGCCATCCTGGGGGATCACCAGGACTGACAAAAAACCCTCAGGCGGCACGATACGGCGTCAAAAAAAATCGGCTCAAAATGCTCATGTACTAGTCTGCACAGTGCGCTTTCTCGCCGGTTCTTGCCTTGTCTCGCACACACCCGAGGTTTTTTCGGCAGGCTGTGCGGGCCGTTACTTGACGACCTTCAAGGTAGGTGGGCCAGAGGGTCCTTTGTCGCTGGGCTCGTCGGACTCCGGTGGCGGCAGATCGTCGTCGGTGAAGATCATGCCCTGCCCCGTCTCTTGCGCATAGATTCCGATGATCGCCGAAGTCGGCACATCGATTTGGTGAGCGACACCACCGAAGCGCGCTTCGAAGCTCAGTAGATCGTCGCCGAGAGCCAGGTCTCGGGTGGCCGAGGAGCTAACGTTCAGAACGATTCGGCCTTCGGAAACGTACCCTTCGGGGACGAGCAGGCTGTCTGCTTCTGCGTCCACGACGACGAAGGGCGTCATGTCATTATCGGTCATCCACTCGTGCATTGCGCGGATCAGATAGGGACGCTTGGATGAAACCGGCGCCATTCGCCTCAGTGCATCTCCTGTTCGAGTTCCGTGAGGCTCACTTGAAACGACGGCCTGGAGAAGATTTCATCCATGTACTGTTGTATGGGCTTTGCCTGTGCTGGCAGGTCGATATTGAAGACACCGAGACGCCACAGGATCGGAGCGATACTGCAATCCACGAGGGAAAACTCGTCACTCAGAAAGAATCGTTTCGCGCCGAAGATCTCGACGCTCGAGATGATACTCTCCCGTAGGGCCTTCCTTGCTCGCGTAACCGGCTTTCTGTCACCGCCCTCGATATCACCCGCAAGGGCATACCAGTCGTTCTCGATGCGATACAGCGCGAGACGAAACTGCGCGCGCGTAACGGGATCCACGGGCATCAGAGGAGGATGAGGGAAGCGCTCATCGAGATATTCGATGATGACGCGCGAGTCATACAGCACGAGATCCCGGTCTACGAGCGTCGGGACGCTGTTGTACGGATTAAGATCCAGAAGATCCTCCGGGAAGCTGCCATCATCGACAGCGATAATGTCGATATTGATACTCTTTTCAGCGAGCACCAATCGCGCACGATGACTCCATACGTCAGTCGGCCTCGAGAAAAGTGTCATGACTGAGCGACGGTTAGCAATTACCGCCATGGGCATGTCTCCTAGTGATGTAGATCGAACCGAAGATGAATAGAACGTTAATGGACGTCCTTCCAGATCTCTCTTTTTAGCATGTAGGAGATCAGAAGAAATATCAGCAGGAAGCCTATGACCCGGACGCCGAGTGCGCGTCGCTCGAGTTGCATCGGCTCACCGATGTAGTTGAGAAAATTCACAATATCCCGCACGAGTTCATCATACTCCGCTTCATCGAGCGTTCCCTGACTGACCGTCTCGAAATGCTCGAATCGTGGCAGTGTAACTCCATCGACTTCCGCTTCGACGAATACCGCCGTGCGAATGCCTTGTAATTCCCACAACACATGCGGCATCGCCGTACTCTCGAGCCACAGATTGTTGGCGCCGCCGGGTGCGGCGGCGTCCTTATAGAAGCCACGCAGGAAATTATAGAGGTAGTCCGTACCGCGACTCCTCGCGATCAAGGAGAGATCCGGCGGTGCAACACCGAACCAGCGCGCCGCATCCTCAGCCGTCATGGAGTTGGTCATCGTGTCGAATGGGCGTTCACCGGTGAACATGATGTTCTCGACGAGCTGAGCTTCGGTGAGCCCAAGGTCGGCACCGAGGCGGTTGTAGCGCACGTACTGGGCAGAGTGACAACCGAGACAATAGTTCACGAAGTACTTCGCCCCTCGCTGGAGAGAGGCGACATCGCTGATATCGGTATTCGCCGGCTCCAGCAGCAGCGCACCCTCCTCCGTGTGCTGGGCCAACGCGGCCAGATTGAACGTCAAACCCAACGTCACCAATAAAGCTCTCACGATCATTTCGTCACCCGCTCGGGCACGGGCTTCGTTTTCTCCCAACTCGTGTAGAAGGGCATGAATACGAAAAATGCGAAGTATGAAGCTGTAAACACGCGCGCGAGCATCGTATAAGTATCGCTGACGGCCTGTAGACCAAGATATCCCAGGACAAGAAAACTAATCGCAAATGTCGCGAGCGCCAGTTTGTAGATCCAGCTGCGGTAGCGGATCGACTTCACTTTACAACGATCCAGCCATGGCAGGAAAACCGGCAGCAATACGGCAAGTCCCATCAGTACGACGCCGAGCAGTTTGTTCGGCACTGCGCGTAAAATTGCGTAGAACGGCGTAAAGTACCAGATCGGAGCGATATGTTCGGGCGTCTGCAGCGTGTTGGCCGGTTCGAAGTTTGCGTGCTCCAGGAAGTAACCGCCCAGATCCGGTGCGAAAAACACCACGGCAGAAAACGCGATCGTGAACACGAGAATGATGACTAGGTCTTTACTCGTGTGGTAGGGATGAAAGGCAACGCCGTCCAGCGGTATTCCGTCGGCGCCCTTATGTTCCTTGATCTCGATGCCGTCGGGGTTGTTTGAGCCGACTTCGTGCAGCGCCATGATATGAACGACGACGAGTATTAGAAGCATCAGCGGCACCGCAATCACGTGGAATGCAAAAAATCGATTCAACGTGATATCGGAGATGTAGAAGTCGCCGCGAATCCATTCCGCCAGCCCCTCGCCGATGACCGGCACGGCGCCGAACAAGGACACGATGACCTGTGCACCCCAGTAGGACATATTTCCCCACGGCAGCAGATAACCGAAGAAGCCTTCGGCCATCATGCAGAAATAGATCGCCATCCCGATCAGCCAGATCAGCTCGCGCGGCTTCTTATAGGACCCGTAGAGCATCGCACGAAACATGTGCAGATAGACGACGATGAAGAAAGCCGAGGCGCCGGTAGAGTGCAGATAGCGGATCAGCCAGCCCCAGTCCACATCGCGCATGATGTACTCGACAGAGGCGAACGCCTCCGCCGCGGATGGCTTGTAATTCATCGTCAGCAGGATGCCCGTAACGATCTGCAGCACCAGTACGACGGATGCGAGTACGCCGAAGCCATACCAGAAATTGAAGTTCTTGGAAGCGTAGTACTCGGTCGCGTGCTCCTTGAGGAGCTTTGTCATCGGGAACCGATCGTCTATCCAGGCCGTGAGTGCCGTGAAATTCCGGCCGAGGCGACTCAAGACGTCAGATTGAGTCGTTGCCACTAGCTAACCCCCGTTTCTGCACCGATCAGCACCGTACTCTCGGTAACGAAACTGTAAGGAGGCACGCGTAGATTGGTGGGCGCTGGCATGGTGCTGTATACGCGACCGGCCAGATCGAACTTCGACCCATGACAGGGGCAATAGAAGCCACCCGGCCAATCCAACCCCAGGTCGGCCGGACCGACCTCGAAACGCGGAGTTGGCACACAAGCCAAATGCGTGCAGACACCCTCGACGATGAGAATCTCGGGCTTCAAGCTGCGATGTTCGTTGTCGGCAAAACCCGGCTGCTCCGACTCGAGCGAAGCCGGATCCGCGAGTATGCCATCGATCGATCCCAGCCGGCCGAGCATGTCGGCTGTCCGATGCACGATCATAATGACGCGGCCGCGCCACTCCACTTTGATCAATGCGCCCGGCTCGACTTTACTGATATCGACTTCGACCGGAGCGCCGAGGGCCTGGGCCCGAGCGCTGGGACGGAAAGAGGCGACAAACGGAACGGCAGCGGCGGCCAGCCCAACACCACTCGTAACCGCCGTAGCGGCCGAAAGAAAATGGCGTCTGGAGAGATCCGCTTTGTCAGTCATTCAGCACTCCTGGGCTGACTTAGCGCCTAGGTCAGCTGCTCGTAAGTATCTCGATTGATAGTGTGTTCTTGCGGAGACGTCCGTGGCCACGATGGTCGCTGCCGAAATCGCGCATCTCTGTAAAGATGGTCCTTCTCAAACCCGCGCGATTATACACAGCGCCGTAAGCCCTTGACCACCGGAAGAGCCATGCCTCCGTGCCTGTTAAACTACTCCCATGCCCGGCGCCATCAAGACAGCCGCTTTTGTCGCCCAGTCCGTAGCCATCGGACTGGCGCTGGCCTTCGTGGTGGTACTCGTCCGGCCGGACCTCATCAACCCGAGCCAGGGGGGCGCAGGTGATGCGCCCAGCAGCTATGCCAACGCTGTCGTCGCCAGCGCACCGGCAGTCGCGAATATCTATACGGCCGGTATCCCCGGGCAGCGCAGCGGATTCGCAGGAATCAGGACCAGTCCATTAGCCGGCGAGGGTCTCGGCTCCGGCGTCGTCATCAGCCGGGACGGCTATCTCGTCACGAACTGGCACGTAATCCGGGATGCGGACGAGATCTATGTGCGGCTCTCGGACGGACGAGCCGTTGAACCAACTTTCGTGGGCGCTGACCCAGAAACCGAACTCGCGCTCTTGAAAATTGATTTGCCTGACTTGCCAACCATTGCGCTCGGGCGCTCCGATACGCTTCGCATCGGCGACGTCGTGCTCGCCATAGGCAACTCGCTTGGCTTGAGTCAGACCGTGACGCAGGGAATCGTCAGTGCGACAGGCCGCGGTCTCGAGCAGCGACTGGCGACCTTTGAGAGCTTCATCCAGACCGATGCCGCCATCAACGTCGGCAACTCCGGCGGCGCGCTCGTAAATACTCGGGGCGAACTCGTCGGTATCAACACGGCGGTCCTTGGCGCTACCTTGCGGGACGAAGTCATTCCCGCGGGGGTCGGCTTCGCGATCCCGGTCAACCTCGTTCGCGGCGTCATGGCCGAACTCATCGAGCATGGCCGTGTCATCCGCGGCTGGCTTGGCGTAAACGTACGTTATCTACCAACGCTGCAAGCGCAAGCGCTCGGCCTCTCCGGACCCGGGATCGAGTTGCTCGAGGCCAGCGGACCAGCCGCCTCGGCGGGCTTACGCCGTGGCGATGTCGTGACGCATGTGAACGGCGATCGCATGCTCAGCGCGCAACAGATGATGAATCTCGTCGCCGGCGGGGATCCCGGTGAGACGGTTCGGATTCGCGGGATCCGACATGGCGCCGGGCAGTTTGAGACCGAGGCGGTTCTCGAGGAACGGCCACCCGCGTCGAGATCGACCGGTTAACTGGGCAAGCGGCGTATCTGCGCGCCGACCTGTGAGAGCTTCTCTTCGATGCACTCGTAGCCGCGATCGATGTGATAGATGCGATCCACGATCGTCACACCCTCGGCGACAAGACCCGCCAACACGAGTGACGCCGACGCGCGCAAGTCGGTCGCCATGACCGGTGCCCCGGTGAGATGCTCTACGCCTCGTGTGATCGCCGTGTTCCCCTCGATCGACAAATCCGCGCCCATGCGCCGTAACTCGTGGGCATGCATGAACCGGTTCTCGAAGATGGTCTCGACTATCGTGCCGGTGCCGTCCGCGACAGAATTCAGCGCACAGAACTGGGCCTGCATGTCGGTTGGGAACCCGGGATAGGGTGCGGTCCGAAGATCGATCGCCGCGGGATGCTTTCCGGCCATGTCGAGTTCGATCCAATCTTCCCCACGCTGGACGGACGCACCCGCCTCCTCGAGTTTCATGAGAACCGCATCCATATGGTCGGGCCGCGTGCGCTTGATCTTCACCCGCCCACCCGTGATCGCCGCGGCGACTAGGTAGGTACCACTCTCGATGCGGTCGGGGAGGATGGAGTAATTCGTCCCCTGCAACGAGTCGACACCCTGGATCGAGATCGTGTCGGTGCCCGCACCCTCGATCCGTGCTCCCATTGCGCTTAAGAAATTAGCAAGATCGACGACCTCGGGCTCCCTGGCGGCGTTCTCGATCACCGTCTCGCCCTTCGCCAGGACCGCCGCCATCATCAAATTCTCGGTTCCCGTTACGGTCACGGTGTCCAGGATCAGGCGCGCACCCTCGAGGCACTTGGCGCGCGCGCGGATATAACCGTTGTCGATCGATATATCGGCACCCATCGATTGAAGGCCGCCGATATGCAGGTTGATCGGCCGTGCCCCGATCGCGCAACCACCGGGCAACGACACATCGGCACGGCCGAAACGAGCTAGCAATGGGCCCAGGACGAGCACCGACGCCCGCATGGTCTTCACGAGTTCGTAAGGGGCAAGAAATTCAGAGATATCGTTGGCGTCTATCTCGAGCCTTAGACCGTCGTGGAAAATGATTCCCACACCCATGCGACGTAGCAGCTTGACGGTCGTGGTGACGTCGTTGAGGTGTGGCACGTTCTCGAGTACCACGGGGCCTTCAGCCAATAGCGAAGCGGCCAGGATCGGCAATGCCGCATTCTTCGCGCCCGAGATCCGGACCTCGCCCAAGAGACGCTCGCCACCCGTGATTTCCAGTCGATCCAACTCGTCGCGCCTTCGCTCAACTCAATCGAGATTGCCACTCCTCGGGCGTGAAAGTCTTCAGGTTCAGCGCATGGATCTCGCCACCGAGTAGGTCCCCGAGCGTCCCGTAGACCATCTGGTGCCGGCGAAGGCTTCGCTCGCCATCAAACGCGGAACAAATGACGATCGCTTCGTAATGCCCAGACCCATCCGTGCGGACCTCGACGCTGGCATCCGGTAGACCCTTCTCTATGAGTTCTCCTACTGCGTTCGAATCCATGCTCTACGCCCGATATGATGGAATGCGCCCGGCGAACAGTCTAACCGAATCCGTGTTTTCCCTCATGACCACCACACTTAGACTGCTAGAATTCACAACGATGATTCGAAATGAGCACAGGGTGTATCCCGTAATAATATGCTGTTGCCAGCGGCTGAAATTCTGATCGGCCTCCTGTTGCTCTTTTGGGGAGCGGATCGCCTCGTGGTTAGCGCAGCAGCGACCGCCCGCAATCTCGGCGTCTCCGCCGTTCTAGTGGGTCTCGTCATCATCGGATTCGCGACCTCGGCGCCGGAGATGCTGATCTCCGTGCTCGCCTCAGTGGACAACGCTCCCGCGCTCGCAATCGGCAATGCCCTGGGATCGAATGTGGCCAATCTGGGACTCGTCCTCGGCACGGCGATACTGATCTTTCCGCTAGCCGTCAATTCACAAACCCTGCGCCGCGAGTTTCCTGCAGTTCTCGCCGCAACGGCGCTTACGTTAGTCTTATTTCTCGACAACGAGCTCAGCCGACTCGATGCGCTGATCCTGCTGATCACGCTCGCAGCGATGACTGCCTGGATAATCGCCGTGGGGTCGCGCTCGAGCGTATTCGACCCGATCCGGGCCAACTACGAGGACGAAATCCCAGCCGATATGCCAGCTTCTTGGGCGACTTTCTGGCTCGTCGTGGGCCTGGCCACAGTGGTGGGCGGGGCCGAGCTTATGGTAAATGGTGCCACGGATATCGCTATCTTCATGGGTATGAGCGAACTCGTCCTCGGCGTCACGATCGTCGCCGTCGGCACGAGCCTTCCCGAACTGGCCGTGGCAGTCGCCGGCGCCCTGAAGGGCGAGTCCGATCTCGTGCTCGGCAATGTGCTCGGATCGAATATCTTCAATATGTTGGCGGTTGTCGGGATCGTTGGCGTAATCCGGCCGCACAGCCTCGAGAGCAGCGTACTGACCCTGCATTTCCCAGTCATGGGAGCGTTGACGGTTGCGGTCTTCGTCCTCGCCTACAATAGCCGGGCACGGGTACAACTGACACGGGCTATCGGCGGCGCCTTGCTGGCCACATTCTTGATTTACGAGGGTTTTGTTGTCTGGAAAGCCCTAATGTAGTACACCCTGTGCGGGCCATGTATCGGAACTTCAGAAACACGCTCATTTACGCGGTCCTGGCCGCGGCCGCGGGTTCGAGTTGGTATTGGAGCCGTGCGGGCACGGCGGACGGCCAACCGGGGGAACTGCGCCAATCCTTACCTGTGGGGTATTACCTCACGGATGCCGAGATTTCGGGTACCGGCGAGGACGGGCAGTTACTTTACAAAATATGGGCCAGCAGGGCCGAGGAGCGACCTGACGAGAAGCGGCTCTTTATGAGCAACGTGCGGGTAGAATACAGCCCAGTAGAGGATGTTCCGTGGCTTTTAACGGCCGACGCCGGGGAAGCTCCGACGGACGAATCGTATATCGACCTTAGCGGCACTGTAGAACTCGCCAACGAACCCCTCGATGCGGGAGATAAAACAATTATTCAGACGCAGGCGTTACGTTTCGAGCCCGAAACCTTTGTCGCCAGTTCCGAAGCTACTGTGAGCCTGTTTGTCGGTACACGGCGTCTGGATGCCGTGGGGATAAAGATTTACTTGCGGGATGACCGCCTGGAGCTAGAATCGAGCGTACATGGTGAATTCGATCCTTAAACTGCGCCACGCCCTCGCGACACTGGCGTTCTTTTCCTGCCCTGCGATGTCCGCGGAGGACGGCGAGCCGTTACCCATACTTCTGGATGCCGCGTCATCGTCATTCGACCAGAAGAACGAGACTGTCCTATTTCGTAGCTTACAGATCACCCAGGGCGACCTCGGGATTCGCGCCGACGAAGCCGTCGCCTCGGCGCTGGATTTCGAGCGGAGCGAATGGCGTTTTACCGGCAATGTCAGGATCACCGTCGAATCCACGACTATTGCAGCAGACAGTGCAGAATTGGTATTCGAGGCTCATGCGCTCGTGGTTGCTGAACTCCGGGGAGCTCCCGCCCGATTCGAAGACTTGAGTGAAACGCGTGAGCACCCGATTAGTGGCAGCGCCAATATTTTGAGCTACGACAACGTCGATCGAATATTGCGCATGAACGAGGGCGCGCGTCTGAGCGAGGGCTCAAACGAAATGACCGGGTGCAATTTGATCTACGATCTGGGCCAGGAACAAATTACGTCCGGCTCCTCCGGGTGTGATGAGCAGGTCGTCATTACGATCATACCGCCATCGGATGATACCGAGCCGGAGAGCGCGTCCCCACCATGAGCAAATTGGAGGCGCTCGGAATCGCCAAGCGCTACCGGTCACAGGAGGTCGTCAAAAATCTATCGATCTCCATCAACAGCGGCGAGATAGTCGGCTTACTCGGCCCCAACGGCGCAGGCAAGACGACGGCCTTTTACATGATCGTCGGGCTAATTCGCTGCGATCGAGGCAGTATCGTCCTGGATGGCAAAGACGTGACTCGTCTGCCCGTTCATCGTCGCGCGCGGCGCGGCTTGGGTTATCTGCCACAAGAAGCGTCTATATTTCGAAAACTCACTGTTGCCGACAATATTCGCGCAATCCTGCAGACACGAACGGATCTCGACCGGGCCGATCGCCAGAGCCTGTTGGAATCTCTGCTCGAGGAGCTACATATCACCCATGTGCGCGAAAGTCTCGGTGTCTCTCTATCAGGCGGCGAGCGGCGGCGCGTGGAGATCGCGCGGGCCCTGGCGGCGGAGCCAAGATTCATACTTCTTGACGAACCGTTTGCGGGTGTCGATCCGATATCCGTTATCGATATCCAGCGGATCATCCGCCATCTGATGCAGCGCGGTATCGGAGTGCTCATTACTGATCATAATGTGCGCGAGACCCTTGGAATCTGTGGACACGCTTATATTCTTAATGACGGCGCGTTGATGGCTGCCGGAAGCCCGGATGAGATACTGTCGAATCAAAATGTGCGCGAAGTTTATCTGGGGGAAGGATTCTCGCTGTAGGATAATCTCCACAGGATGTTGAAGCCTTCCCTCCAGCTCCGGCTATCACAGCAGCTCACAATGACACCGCAGCTGCAACAGGCCATACGGCTATTGCAACTCCCCATCATGGATCTGCAGACGCAGATTCAAGAAGCACTCGACGAGAACGTCATGTTGGAGGTCGATGAGGCGGCATCGTTGAAAGCCGCCGAAGAAGCGGCGGAACGGGTGGACGATAGGAATGAACTGGACGTCAGCGACGCCGACTGGACCGACACGCAAAGAACGGGGCCCTCCGATACGCCGAGCACGTTCGAACCCCGGGGTCAGCGCGAGTACGCCGACCTCTCCGAGGATACACTTCAGGATCATCTGCTCTGGCAACTCGAGCTCGAAAACCTCGATCCGCGAACGACGGCGATCGGCCAGGTAATCGTCGACGGCATCAACGACGATGGCTACCTCACGGACGAGATC